>Ga0070680_100000354_pt1 | contig 30834 bp, 27 predicted proteins | sample KBSC73BmetaG_FD_64672 | JGI IMG/M metagenome (GOLD analysis project Ga0070680, IMG submission 64672) | Corn rhizosphere microbial communities from Kellogg Biological Station, Michigan, USA - KBS C7-3B metaG | ecosystem: Host-associated > Plants > Roots > Rhizosphere | place: USA: Michigan...
TAACTCCGTCAGGACCCCGAAGGTAGCAGCGGCATGCGGTGTCTTTCGTTGCTCCGTCAGGCCTGGGGTACTCCCGCCTCGCAATGTCTCTCGCACTCGCCCGCAAATACCGCCCAAAGACCTTCGCTGACGTTGCCGTCCAGTCGCACGTTTCAAACACGCTGCGTGGAGCCATCGCCAGAGGAAGAGTCGCGCACGGGTATCTCCTGTGCGGTCCGCGCGGGGTCGGGAAGACCACGCTCGCGCGCGTTCTCGCCATGGCGCTCAATTGCGAAAACAAGCGCGACGACGGCGAGCCTTGTGGAAACTGCATCTCGTGCCAGCGCATTTGGACGGGCTCATCGAGCCTCGACGTCGTGGAGATCGATGCGGCATCCAATCGCGGAGTGGATGACGCGCGCGACCTGAGAGAGCGCGCCATGTATGCGCCGTCGGGCGACGATCGATACAAGGTCTATATCGTCGACGAAGCGCACATGCTCACCCGGGAAGCGTGGAACGCACTCCTCAAGATTCTCGAGGAGCCGCCGCCTCGCGTAATTTTCGTCTTTGCTACCACCGAGCCGCAGAAAATCGCGCAGGCCGCGGCGCCAGTCCTGAGCCGCCTGCAGCGGTTCGATCTGAAGCGGATCGGGATCGGAGACATCACTCGCCGTCTCTCGACTGTCCTCGAGAAGGAAGGCGTCAAGGCGTCCGACGATGCGCTGGCGATGATCGCCCGCGCCGCGGACGGCTCGATGCGCGACGCGCTGAGTCTCACCGACCAGGTCATCTCCATCGGCGAAGGCATCGTAACCGCGGAGCGCGTTCGTGACGCTCTGGGGCTGGTGCCGGAAGATGAGTTCGTCGCGATTCTCGATATCATCGCCAATCATCGGGCGGGCGAAGTCTTCGGTGCCGTCACCAGATTGGCAGACGCTGGCGTGGATTTCGGGGTGTTTCTGTCCGGGTTCGCGGACGTGCTGCGCGCGCTGCTCACCGTTGTTCTGAACGGAAAAGCGGACGGTGTCTCCGCGACGGCTGCCGCCGCGCTGTCCGAGCGCAAGGATTTGTTCACCGCCGGCGATCTTCTCCGGATGATCAGCGCGGTGAACGCACTCGAGCCGACGTTCAGAAAAAGCGGACAGCAGCAGCTTCTGATCGAGATGCTGCTCGTCCGCATGGCGCTTCTCGACCGGACCGTTGCGCTCGAGGAAATGCTCCGCGGGCTGGGTGGGGATTCTTCCGTTGGAGTTGATCGCGCAGAATCGACGAGGGGGTCCGTGCGCGCACAGCCCGCGCAGCCTTTTGTGGCGCGTACGGAACAGCGTCCCGCAACCCGACCTGGATATCCGCCGCAGCTGACCGCACCAAATGCCCTTCCCATCGAGAAGACGGGCCAGGGGGGCGGGGTGGCGGCGGGCCCGCCGAAAGCGGCGCCATCGAGCGCAAATGAAGGGCAATTGCGCGAAATGAAGCGCGCAATGGAGACAACGGCACAGGATTCGAATCGGAGTCGGATGACACCCGAGGCTCTCAAGGAGGAGCGCATCGGAATGCTCCGGCAGAAGGATCCCGCCCTCGGCGCGGCGATCGACGAGCTCGATCTCGAGCTTCTTGATTGACCGTCGACGGATTAATTCACATCAACCCGCACAATGGCTGATTTTTCGAAGATCTTCGAGCAGGCGCAGCAGATGCAGGCCCGCATGCAGGAGATGCAGGCGGAGCTGGAGAAGCAGACGGTTACCGCCGCCTCCGGTGGAGGCATGGTTCAGGTTGAGGCGGACGGGAAGGGAACCATCACCAAGGTCAAGATCGATCCCGCCGTTGCCGATGCCAAGGACCTCGAGATGCTCGAGGACCTGATCCTCGTCGCCGTCAATGAGGCGCAGAAGAAAGCGGCCGAGCTCGCCAAGGGCGAGATGGGGAAGCTCACCGGGGGCTTGAATCTTCCCTTCAAGCTTCCCTTTTAGACGTGGGCGCTATCGACGATCTGGCCACGGAGCTATCCAAACTGCCCGGCATCGGGCGGAAGACGGCGCTCCGGCTTACCTACCATCTTCTGAAGCAGTCGCCCGACCAGTCCAAGCGACTGGCGACGGCGCTGGAGACGCTGGCCGACAAGGTGCGACCCTGCCCGCAATGCTTCAATCTCACGGAGGAGGATTTGTGCTCCATTTGCCGTGACGCGCGCAGGGATACGGGAGTCATCTGCGCAGTAGAGGAGGCTTCCGATATCGGTGCGATCGAGCGGTCTGGCGAGTTCCGGGGTGTGTATCACGTCCTGGGTGGTCGCCTCTCACCGTTGGACGGCATCGGTCCGGAAGATCTCACCATCCCTCAGCTTGAGAGCCGAGTGTCGGCCGGAGTCGTCCGCGAAGTGATAATTGCCACCAATCCGAGCATCGAAGGGGAAACCACAGCGCTCTACGTTCAGCGCAAGCTTGCGCGGTACCCGCTCACGGTCTCCAGGATCGCGCGTGGCTTGCCAGTGGGGGGCGATCTCGAATACGCCGACGGCGTTACGATCGCCCAGGCTTTGACGGCCAGGAGGGCGATGTGAGAACCCGTCGCGCTGGGTTTGTGGCTGTTGGATTCATCTCAGGCGTTGCCGCAGGCTCGATCGTGTGGGCCCGGATGCAGCGGCAATACCGACGCAACCTCTTCAGTAAGTCTCCCCTGCGCCGCGTGGCCGCGCTTGGATATCTGCGTGCCCGCCCGACTGTCAACACCGCGCAGCTGCTGCGCGAGTACATCGCCTGGGAGCCGAGGTCGATTCTGCGTTATCGAGGGGCGAGGTTGCTCAAGCGCCTGGAGTCCACGCTGTGAACGGAGCAAGATGACCGTCGGCACGGCAAACTGGTCGTTTACACAGGACGACTTCACCTCGATCACTGAATCGCTGAAGCGCTTTCTCGGCGATACCAACTCACGCTGCGCGCTTCTCGTCGACCGGTCGGGGCAGCTCGTGACGACCGTGGGCGAGGCTCCAGGGCTGGATACGACCGCCTTTGCGACGCTGACCGCCGCAGATTACAGCGCCAACGATCAGCTGGCAAAGCTGGTTGGCGAAAACGACTTCTCCAGCCTGTTTCATCAGGGCGAGAAGGATTCCATTTACGTTGCCGATGTCGCCAGGCGACTACTGTTGGTAATAATTTTCGATTCGCGCACGACTGTCGGACTCGTCCGGCTCAGGATGAAGGACGAGATCGAAGAGTTGACGCTGTTGGTTGATCGCGTGTTCTCACGTGGTCGCAATAGCGCCGCGTCCGGCGGGCATCTGCTCGAAGGCGCGGATGACGAGATCGACAAACTCTTCAACTGGTGAGGAAGAGCTAGACGTGTCGATGATCAACTACGCCTCGCGCGAGATCAATTGTAAGATCGTTTACTATGGTCCCGGGCTTGGCGGCAAGACGACAAATCTCGAGCACGTCTACGGCAAGGTTAAGCCGGAGACGAGAGGAAAGCTCATATCCCTCGCAACGGAAACGGAGAGAACACTCTTCTTCGATTTCCTTCCCGTCGACCTCGGAACGATCAGAGGATTCAAAACGCGCTTTCACCTGTACACGGTGCCCGGCCAGGTCTATTACAACGCCAGCCGCAAGCTCATACTCAAGAACGTGGATGGCATAGTCTTCGTCGGGGACTCGCAAGCGGAGCGCATGGAAGCGAACCTGGAGTCGATGCAGAATCTCTACGACAACATGTCCGAGTACGGGTACGACCTGACGAGGATGCCGTTCGTCATCCAGTACAACAAGCGCGACCTGCCGAACGCAGCTCCCATCGACGACCTTCAGGCGGCCTTGAATCCGGGCTGGGAAGTCGAGGACGCAACCAAGCGTCGCGTCGCTCCCGATCCGTATCACGCCGGCGAGAATCTCGTCGAGCAGCTCCCAGGTGGAGAGTGGATCGAGCGCGCGCCATACTTCGAGGCGATCGCTGTGCAAGGTGACGGCGTGTTCGACACGTTGAAGGCAGTGAGCAAGCTGGTGCTGAAGGCGCTCGCCTAGCGGGGCGGCCGAGGCTCCGATGAACCTTCCCAATACCATCACGGCTGGCCGGATTCTGGCCGCGCCCTTCATCGCCGCCCTGCCCTTCATCGCATCGCCGGGCGCGCGCCTCATCGCGTTCATTCTTTACATTGTCGCGGCGATCACGGACTACTACGACGGAAAGCTCGCGCGCACGAGGAACCTGATCACCGATCTCGGCCGCCTGCTCGATCCGATTGCCGACAAGCTTCTCCTCTTTGCGACGCTGATACCAATGTTCGTTCTGATGGCTCCGTCGAACGATCCGCTGATTCCAACCCGCGCCGAGAACATCGACGCGGGACGGCTCCCCTTTCTGACGCCGTGGGGTCCGGTCGGACTCGCGTGGTGGGTGGTCGCAATCGTCATCGGGCGTGAAGTCTTCATGACCATCTTTCGCCAGGCTGCCGCGCGGCGCGGAGTCGTCATCTCGGCGATCGGGCCCGCGAAATGGAAGACGGGCTTCCAGTCTGTGTGGGTGGGATCCGCGTATTTCTGGTTCTTCGCCGCTAGCCTTGCGATTGCCAAAGGCTGGCAGAATTCGGCGTGGCGCGGGTTCGCGTATTTCAACGGCATCGTCGGCACGGTAACGATGGTGGTCTCCGTGGTTCTCACGATTTACTCGTTGGTTCTCTATCTCCGGCGCTATGCGCGGGTGTTCGCCTTTTGAATCCCAGGCAGGTCGAGCTGATCACCATTGGTGACGAGCTCCTCCTCGGCTTCACGATAGACACGAACGCCGCGCACATCTCGCGCGTGCTCGCGGCGAAAGGCATTGAGATCGTGCGCCGAACGACCGTCGGCGACGAAGCCGACAAGATCGCGGTCGCGGTGCGCGAAGCTCTCGATCGCACCGGCGCGGTCATCACGACGGGCGGGCTCGGCCCCACGGGCGATGATCTCACGAAGCCTTCGATCGCGCGCATTTTCGGTCGCGAGATGAAGCTCGACGAGTCGATCGCCGCGCAGCTCGAGCAGCGGTGGCGCGCGCGCTTTCCCACCAGCGTGTTTCCCGCGACGAACAGAACGCAGGCCGAGATCCCTGAAGGCGCGCAGATATTAACAAACCGACACGGGTCGGCGCCGGGCATCTGGCTCGAGGACGACCGTGGGCGATGGGTCGCGATGATGCCCGGCGTCCCGCGCGAGATGCGAGGAATGTTGGCCGAGGAGGTTTTGCCGGCGATCGAGGCGCGAGCTGGAAGCGCTGGGACGGTGGTTCTTTCGGGCACGCTCCGCACGACCGGGATTGCGGAATCGGCGATCGCAGAGCAGCTCGGGCCCAACTTTCTCGGCGATCCGCGAACCGAGGCGGGATCGCTCCCGCTCGCGTATCTGCCGGGCGTCAACGGAGTGGATCTGCGCGTCACCGCCAAGGGACTCGCGCCCGATCGCGCGAAGATCCTCGTCGCGGACGCCATTCTGAAACTGAGGAGCCGGGTCGGTGCGTACGCGTATGGAGAAGACGAAGCCGATCTCGCTGCTGTCGTCCTCGATCGGTGCCGCGAGCTCAAGCTCACGCTCGCAGTCGCGGAGAGTTGTACGGGCGGGATGCTGGGTGAGCGTCTCACGAATATTCCCGGCTCGAGCGATGTGTTTCTGGGCGGCGTGATCGCGTACCACAACGATGTGAAGAAAAAGCTGCTTGGTGTCACGGCCGGCGACCTCGAGAAGCACGGAGCGGTGAGCGAGCCGGTCGCCCTACAGATGGCCGCCGGTATCCGTGAAAGCACAGGCGCCGATGTCGGGGTTTCGGTGACAGGAATCGCCGGACCCGGGGGCGGGACGCCCGAGAAGCCGGTAGGATTGATGTGGGTTGCCGTGCATGCTTCGGAGGCGAAGGCACGACGCTTCCATGTTGGTGGAGATCGCGCGGAAATCAGGCAGCGCGCGGCGCAGGCGGCGCTCGAGATGGTGCGCCGCGCTCTCTCAAAGGGTTAACTTTTGACAATGAAACATTCCAGAAAGAAGGGAGAGCAGACTCCCCTCCCAGACCAGGATGCGATGGGATCTGAAAATGATTTTGCGCCCGGCGGAAACGGTGGCGCCGCTGAAATAGAGGACGCGCCGGCCGATGCCGCCCGCGGAAGCGCCCAGGCTGGAGCAGATGCTGCGGCGGACGGAGCGTCTTCGCCGGCCGATACAGGCGCCGCAAGCGACCTCGCGGGCGAGCGCGACAGATACCTGAGGCTCGCCGCTGAGTACGACAACTATCGCAAGCGCTCGATGAAGGAACGCCAGGACGCCGGCGCGCGTGCTCAGGGGGATCTTGTTCGCCAGATGGTGGAAGCTCTCGACGACGTCGCGCGGTTCGCGCACATCGATCCGTCGACGACGGACGCCGCCACTGTAGTGCAAGGCGTGGACATGGTGGAGAAGAAGCTGTTGAAGACGCTTGGCGCTGCCGGTCTGGAGGTCATCAATCCGGTTGGTGAGACTTTCGACCCGGCGTTGCACGAAGCGGTAGCCACCGAGCCGACGTCGGCCCAGGAAGACGATCACGTCGTTTCACGAGTGTATCAGCCCGGATATGTGTTCAAGTCGCAGCTGCTTCGACCCGCACGCGTGGTTGTGAAGCAGTGGAACGGGTGACTGCCGCGCTGAGCTGATCTCTCATGGCACAGACGAAGGATTTCTACGCCGTGCTGGGCGTGAGCTCTACCGCCACCCAGGACGAGATCAAGAAGGCGTACCGCAAGCTGGCGAAGAAGCACCACCCCGACGCGAACGCCAACGAACCAAAGGCAGCCGAGCGCTTCAAGGAGATATCGGAGGCGAACAACGTCCTCAGCGATCCCGCAAAGCGAAAACAGTACGACGAGATGCGTCGGCTCGGCGCTTTCGATGGCGGCTTTGGCGGATTCGGCGGTGGGCGAGCGCGCTCCTCTGGAGCGGGGACGAGGGGCGCCACCCAGAATATCAACTTCCAGGACTTCGACATCGGAGGCCTTGGAGGCCTCGGCGACCTCTTCAGCTCGATGTTCGGCGGCGGCGAGGCGCGCCAGGGAGCGAAGCCGCGTGGCCCCGAAAAAGGGCAGACGGTCGAGGCTACGCTCGAGATTCCATTTCGTACGGCGGCCCGCGGCGGCAAAGTCCCGATCGAGCTCGAGGTGAGCGAAGAATGCCCGACATGTCACGGTACAGGGGCGGCGCCGGGGGCTCAGCTCAAGATCTGCCCGAACTGTGATGGCCGGGGTGTCGTCTCGTTCGGCCAGGGGGGATTCGCGGTCAATCGCCCGTGTCCGGTGTGCCTGGGTCGCGGCCAGGTTCCCACCGAGCCGTGCCCAACGTGCCACGGGAACGGCGAGCTGAGCGTCAAGCGCAAAGTGCTGATCAATGTTCCTTCTGGCGTAGATACAGGATCCAAGATCCGGCTTAAAGGACAGGGCGGAAAGGGAAACGCGAACGGACCGCCGGGCGACCTTGTCATCACGTTCAACGTCAAGCCGGACAAGTTCTACAAGCGTGACGGACTCGACGTGATCGCGACGGTTCCGCTCAACATTGCGCAGGCCACGCTTGGAACAAAAATCAGCGTCCGCACTTTGGATGGGAGAAAGGTGGCGATCAAGATTCCGGCGGGGACTCCGTCGGGGAAGCGCTTCAGGGTGCGCGGGCAGGGAATCGAGAAGGCCGAAAAGAAGGGCGACCTGATCGTAGAGGTGTCGATCGCAGTGCCCGAGAAGCTATCGGAAGAACAGGAGCGGATGATGAAGGAATTCGCCGACGCGGGCGGAATGAAGTACTGAAAGACGCTTACAGCCGCCTGATCCAGATATTCCGATAGCGAACGGGATTCCCGTGATCCTGGAGCGTCAACGACTGCTCCGGCGGATGCGGTGTGTACAGCGCAGGGCGATCGTTGTAAGTGTTCCCATAGATCTCGACGTTGTTCTGTATCAGAACGCCGTTCTGGAGCACCGTGACGCGGGCCCGATCGACAACCTTGCCCTGCTCGTCGAACTTCGGCGCGTGAAAGACGATGTCGTATGTCTGCCACTCGCCGGGCTTCCGCGACGCGTTGACGAGCGGCGCATACTGCTTGTAGACCGATCCGGCCTGTCCGTGATAGTAGGTCTTGTTGTTGTACGAGTCGAGCACCTGGATCTCGTAGTGATCCATGAGGAAGACGCCGCTATTGCCGCGCTCCTGGCCCTCGCCCTTCACTATCGCTGGGGTTGCCCATTCGATGTGCAGCTGCACGTCACCGAATTGTTCCTTCGTCGAAATCGCTCCAGTGCCTGCTGCAACCTCGACATAGCCATCCCTCACGTTCCACTTTGCAGGACTCCCGTCGCCCGAGCGCCAATGGGATAGATCTCTCCCGTCAAAGAGCACTATTGCGTCCGAGGGAGGACTCGCGTTGGTAGCCCCGGGCGTTACGATCGCCGGTTCGGCCCTGGGAGGCAGAAACGGTTGCGGGTCCTGGGCGCGCGCCGCGTCTGCAGAAGCGCCGGCGAGCGCGAGAGCAATGAGGTGATAGCGAATTACCATGGCAGTTGGGGCGAGCGGTAGTAGTTGATGCCCAGGTAGTTCCACCGCGCCTGGTGGGTCACGACTCTCGAACGGAAGCTCTCCCAGTTGCGCGACGCCTGCGGAGTCCATCCGAGTTCGGCGACTGCGGGAAGGCGAGGGATCGCCAGGTATTCCAGCGCGGTAATGTTGCGAAGGGTCTCGCTCCAGAACGGCGCCTCGACGCCAACGATATTGCTGTCCGTCACACCCTTCATGTACGTCGCCGGATCCCAGTCATAAGCGTCACGCACCTCGATGTAGGCGGCCCAATGCAGGCCAAGCTCCGTGGAAGGAGTGTACTTCATGTCGAGGTAGATCTTGTTCGAAGGTGACATGATCAGCTTCGTTCCGCTCGCTATCGCTGGACCAGCAGAATCGCTCTTCCACTGCTGCGCGATTGTCGAGGGAGTCAGTCGTGCCTTCGTGATTTCTTCCCAGCCGATCATCGTCTTGCCGTACTTGTTCACGATGCCCTGCACGCGCTCGATGAACCGGACGTACTGGTCGTTCGTCAGCGTCTGAACTTCGTCGCCGCCGATGTGGAAGTAGGGACCCGGAGTCATGCCGCTTATCTCGCGCACGATATCGTCGACGAAGGCGTACACCGGCTCCTTGTCCACGCAGAGGCTGCTCCAGCCCACATCAGTTCCGCTATACAGTGCGGTAGGCCGATTGCTGCAGCCGAGGTCCGGATAGCCGATGAGACCGGCATTGATATGGCTCGGCATGTCTATCTCAGGCACGACCGTGATGTATCGTGCCGTGGCGTATCGAATGATGTCCTGGTAATCCTGCTGCGTGTAGAAACCGCCGGGCCCTCCGCCGACCTGCGTGAGCGACCCGAGCGCCGTCAGTCTTGGCCGCGAGTTGAGCGCGATGCGCCAACCCTGATCGTCCGAGAGGTGTATGTGCAGTACGTTCAGCTTGTAGAGCGCGAGCATGTCGATGAACTGCTCGACCTCGTCAACGGTGAAGAAATGTCGCGCGACGTCTATCATCGCGCCGCGATAGGCATATCGTGGCTTGTCCACGATGGACAACGCGGGAATCGGCCACACCGAGCGCTCGGAGCCCATGTCCGATTCGATGTCGGTCGGCAACAGCTGTCTGATTGTCTGAATGCCGCGAAACAAGCCCGCTGGGCGATTCGCGACGAGGCGGACCGAGTCCGCCGTGACATTCAGCTCGTAACCCTCCTCACCGAGAGAAGCGCGGTCGGGCGCGAGGCGTAGAATGATTGCGCCGGCTGCTGGAGTGCCGAGGGGCGCCACGAGGACTGGGAATTCGGTCGCGTGTCGAATCTGATTGCCTAACACTTCGCCGATCGCCGCGGCTTCCGGATTGCCCGGTTCCACGTAAATGCCGGTCGTCCGGCGAACCTCGAACGGCGTTCCCCCCGCCATTACCATTGAGGCCGGAAGAGGAACGAGCTGCGGCGCCCGGGTTACGGGCTGTGGCGTCGGAACGCTCGCCGGCTGACACGCGGTTCCCGCAACGACTGCGGCAAAGGCGAGGATGCGAATGTGCGGGAGAGATTCCTTGCGACGCGTCACGCCGGCCCCCTGAAATCGAAAAGGTTTGCTCGGCGTGGGATTGCCGAGGATTATGCTGCCAGAACTGGAAGCTTGGCTCGCTGGCCTTTTGCGGCTTCGATGAATCCGCCACCGAGCACTCGCTGCTGGTCATAAAATACGACGGATTGGCCGGGCGTGATTGCCGCTACCGGCTCATCGAGGGCCAGCTCGATCTCGTCGCCGTCGAGACGGACGATCTGAGCACGCGCGAGTGGCGCCCGGTGCCTGATGCGCACGCTCACTTCGTCGCCCAGCTTTGGCGCATCAGCCAGCCAGTTGACCTCGCGCGCCACAATGCCGCTGCCGAGCAGCTCGTCACGCGTGCCGATTACAACGGCGCGCTCGTCCGGCCGAATCGCAATCACGTACATCGGCGCTGAAAAGCCTCCCGGTACTCCACGGCGCTGTCCGATCGTGTAGCGCGCAAAGCCGTTGTGCTCGCCGACAATCGCGCCACTCGAGTTGACGATCGGTCCCTTTGCGAGGGCGGGCGCGTTCGCGGGAAGCCGCTGCTCGAGAATCCGCGCGTAATCGCCATCGGGGACGAAGCAGATCTCCTGGCTCTCCGGCTTTTCAGCGATGACTTCGAGTCCCATTGAGTGAGCCCGCGTGCGGGTTTGCGCTTTGTCGAGCGTGCCAACGGGAAGAATCATGCGTGAGAGAACCGCCCTGTCGATTCCCCAGAGGAAATAGGTTTGATCCTTGTTCTCGTCGATTCCTCGAGTGAGCTCGCCATCGATCACGCGGGCGTAATGCCCGGTGGCAATCCACTGCGCATCGATTGAATCTGCTTTCTTCAGGAAATCGCGGAACTTGGTGAACGTGTTGCAGCGCACGCAAGGAATGGGTGTGCGACCGCGCGCGTACTCATCGACGAAGTTGTCGACGACGTCGTGTCCGAACCGCGTCTCGAGATTGAGTACGTAGTGCGGGATTCCGAGCTGCTCGCACACGCGCCTGGCGTCGTTCACAGAATCGAGCGAGCAGCACGGGCGATCGGGCACATCCTCGCCGTGGCAGAAAAGCTTCATCGTCGCACCAACCACGTCGTATCCCTGCTCGACGAGAATTCCCGCCGCGACCGACGAATCCACGCCGCCCGACATGGCGACAAGCACTCTCTCGCGCGCCATCGCTACTCCGCCGCCGTCAGCTGTCGCGCCTTGGCGACCAGCGAGGGGAAGACCTCGAGCACGCGATCGATGGAATGATCCGTCGTCAGAGACCCAAGGCTCATGCGGATCGCCGCGCCGGCCAGATCGGGGCGTACTCCCATCGCCGCCAGGACGTGCGACGGATCGATGCTGCCGCTCTGGCAAGCGGAACCACCCGAAGCGGCGATGCCGCGGAGGTCGAGTGCCATCAGCAGCGACTCGCTGTCGGTGCCCGGGACCGACAGGTTCAGGATGTGCGGCGCGCGCTCCGCGCCACGACCGTGCACGACGGCGTCTGGAACGCGCTCGAGAATTCCGGCTTCGAGCCTGTCACGAAGGGAGCGGAGCCGGGCGCAGTTGGCCTCGCACTCCGCCAGTGTCAGCTCGGCGGCGCGAGCAAGCCCGACCGCGGCGGCGACGTTCTCGGTGCCTGGCCGTCTTCCGCGATCCTGCGTTCCGCCGTGCATCAGCGGCTCGATGGCTGTGCCGCGGCGGATGAACAGCGCGCCGATCCCCTTTGGTGCGCCGATCTTGTGCCCGGAGATCGTGAGGAAGTCGAACGCCTGCTTCTGCGCGTCGATCGTAACCTTGCCGAACGCCTGCACCGCATCGGTGTGAAAGAAAGCGCCCCGCTCCTTTGCCTTGGTCGCCATCTCCGGCACGGGCTGGATCGTGCCGATCTCGTTGTTGACCCACATCGTCGAGCAGACGGCGACTGCATCGTCCATGAGGTCGTCGAACGATTTCCTGTCGATGACGCCGTCGGCGGTCATTCCAAGGAATCGCTCTTCGGCCCCCTCGCGCGCCGCCTGGTGAACCGCGCCCAGAATCGCCTTGTGCTCAATGGGGGTGGTGAGCACCGCCTTCCGGCCTTTGGCCTTCAGCGCCCGCCAGGCGCCAAGGATCGCGAGGTTGTCACCCTCGGTCCCACCGGAAGTGAAGCAGATCTCGTCAGGACGCGCGCCTAGACATCGGCCGACTCGCTCGCGAGCCTCATCCAGCGCCGCGCGGGCTTCGCGCCCCCACCGGTGCGTGCTCGATGGATTTCCGAAGCGAGGGCCGTAAAACGGCTTCATCGCCTCGAAAACCTCTTCGCGCACAGGGGTAGTGGCTGCGTGATCGAGGTAAACGGGATCGGCGGCGGTGGTCATGGACGCAATTTAAGGCAGTCACCAGGGCTGAGCGAGACCGATCAGCCCTTGAAGAACTTGCTCCTGACTTCCCACAAACGCGGGAAGAATCTCTGGGACATCGTCTTCTGGAGGTACTTCGATCCGAGAGTGCCGCCAGTGCCCGATGTTGCCGGACCGATGATCCTTTCGACGAGTTGGACGTGGAGAAAGCGCCAGAGTCCGAAGCCCTGCTCGTACTCCAGCAATCCTTCCGCGAGCATCTGGAGCGGACGTTGGTGCGCCTCCCCATAGACCTGCTCGATCGTCACGTTGTGAGCGATCAGCAAATCGTCGTAGAGCTGCTGGAGCGTGGGCCGCTCGAGCGCCTTGCTGACCATCGCGGGAATGTCGCCGTGCTGCTTGAGAACTTGAATGAAATGCGCGTCGCGCATGCCCGACATTGCCTCGATCGCGCGAAACTGCACGCTCTGCGATCCGCTCGAGGTGCCGAGGTAGCCGCGGAATTGCGCGAACCGCTGCGGCGGAAGCGTCTCGAGCGCCGAGAGCTGGCCCGTCACGATGTTCACGAGCGCATTGACTCTGCGCACCGACGTCACCGCGCCGAGCGTGTCTTTCGCCTCCATGAGCCCGATGAGCGCCTCGAGCTCGTGAATTATCAGCTTGAACCAGAGCTCGCTGGCCTGATGCACGATGATGAAGAGCAGCTCGTCGGGGTGCTCGGGCTGCGACCGGGGCCGCTGCAAACTCAACAGCTCGTCCAGTGCGAGGTACGACGGGTATGTCACCTCGGCGTCATTTTTTTTCGACGCGTTCGGACCTTTCTTGCGTCCCTTGTCCGTCAAAACGTTGCGACCTCGAGTGCCCCGACGTCGTCAACGCGCATTGTCTCGGTCGTGTAGAACGGCTCGCCGTAACGACACCGGATGAGGGACCCGTAGTGCGCAGCGTGATGGCGGATCAGGTCGTTGAGCGGCTCGCCGTTCGGGTATACCTCTCCCGCCTGGACCGCATCGCCAAACTGCGATGCGTAGCACGCGATTGCCTCGAGTTTCTTCTCGAACGACTCGGTGATGTCGACGACGAACGTCGGCTTCTGATTGTCTTCGCGGAATGAAAGCGCGTGTATCACCTTCAGCGGGCGATGCGGCGCGAATTCTGGCGCGATCTTTTTGAGCCCCGCGACGAAACACGCGTCACGCACGAGCTGCGCAACGGTCGGATGGTCGGGATGTCGTCCGTGCTGGGAATGAGTGATCACGATCTTCGGCTTAAGGCGGCGGATCACGACCGCCACCTTTGTGCGCGTGTCGGGCGTGTTCTGAATTCCGCCGTCCGGGAATCCGAGATTCTCGCGAACCGAGACGCCCATCACCCTCGCCGCTTGCGCCGCTTCCTTTGCGCGAAGGTCCGGTGTGCCGCGACTCGCCATCTCACCCGCGGCGAGATCGAGAATCCCGGTGGAGCGACCAAGCATGTTAGCGCGGACCAACGTTCCGCCGCATATCAGCTCCATGTCGTCCGGGTGCGCGCCGATCGCCAGAATGTCTACTGATGTCATGCGCGAAAGTTATCCGCGCCGGGCGCCACCGGATACCGGTGCAGCAGCTCGCCTATTCGTAGCGCAGCGCGTCGATCGGATCGAGCTTCGCTGCTCTCTGCGCGGGAAGCATCCCGAAAATCAGGCCAATGCTGACGGACACCGCTACCGCGACGAGCGTGAGGCCGAGCGGAACCGCGGCATCGATGTTCATCGCCAGCGTGGCGAGCCGGCCAAACGTCAGCCCGATCACGATACCCAGAATCCCTCCGAAGCCCGTCAGAGTGGCGGCTTCAACCAGGAACTGGAAAAGAATTTCGCGCCTCGTGGCCCCCAGCGCCTTTCTGATGCCGATCTCTCGCGTGCGGCTCGTGACCGAGACCATCATGATTGCCATCACGCCAATCCCGCCCACGAGCAGTCCGACACTCGAGAGAACGATCATCACCAGGAAGAAGACGCCAGTGATCTTGTTGAACGTGTCGAGTATCTGATCCTGGGTGATGAGATCAAAATTGTTCTTGTCAGCCGGGCGGAGTCGTCTCATCTCCCGCAACGCGATCGTCACCGCCTCTTGCGCGTCTGCCGTCGTCACGCCCTTTCTCGGTTTCACGGGAATGTAGAGCGCGTTGGTCTTGTCGATCGTGAATTCGTGGTCGAGCATCGCGTACGGCACGATCGCGCCGATGTCCTGTCCGGGGGGCGAGAAGATGTTCCCGGGCTGCGCATAGAGGCCAATCACCTTCGCCGGTCTGCCGCCGACCTTGATCTGCTTGTCGAGCGCCGATTCGCGCGCGAACAGCTTGCGCGCCGCGTTCTCGTCGAGGACCACCACATTCCCGCCCGAGGCGAGTTCCGCTGGCGTGAACCACCTGCCGTCGAGGAGCTCTCCTCCCTGAATCTCCTGGTATCTATCGTCAGCACCCATGATGAGGAGGTTCTGCGTCCGCTGCGCTTCGTAAGACAGCCGCCCCTGAGACTGCGCCCACATAGCAGCGTACGAGACCTCCGGCAGCTCCTTGATTCGCTGCGCCTCCGCCTCGACGAGGTCGGGCCGAACGCGAATCCACTTCGGCAGGCGATCAGGATTCACGGGCGTCTGCGAAAACACCTTCACCACGTAAAATGTCGTGGGACCGGCGATCTCGATCGTGCGGACGATCTGCTCCTGGATTCCCTGGACGATCGCCGCCATCGTCATCACCGTCGATACTCCGATGACGACTCCGAGAATCGTGAGGGCCGAGCGCAGCTTGTTGGCGCGCAGGGTGTCGAGCGCGATCTGAATATTGCTCTGGATGCGCTCGGTCAGAATCATTCGGCGCGCAACGCGGTGATGGGATCGAGTTGGGCTGCGCGTGACGCGGGATACACGCCGAAGAGCACGCCAACGCCGGCTCCGAGGGCGAGCGCGAGCATGATGGACCACAGGCTCACCCGCGCGGGCAGTGGGGAAGCAAGGCTCACCAGTCCGGCCAGTCCCCAACCCGCCGCCACTCCGCACAGACCGCCGATCGTCGCCAGCACGATGGCCTCGACCAGAAACTGCTGCCTGATGTCACGCGCTTTGGCGCCCAGCGCTTTTCGCACCCCGATCTCACGCGTACGCTCCGACACCGACATCAGCATGATGTTCATGATGACGATGCCACCGACTACGACTCCAATCGCGACGATCGCCGGAATCACCGAGAACAGGATCTTCGTGAGATTCTTCCAGAACTCGACGAGGGCGTCCGCCGTTTCTACCGAATAATTGGGCTCATCGCTCGGCCTCAGATGGTGAGCGATGCGCATCGCCTCGTCGGCGCGCTGCATTCCGCTCGCAACGAGCTCCGCGGTCGGCATCTTGACCGAGACGGTGTTTGTCTTCCGGCGCCCGTATACCATCTCGAAGTTGGGGAGCGGCAGCAGGACGAATCCATCGAAGGACTGGCCGAGGACGCGCCCCTTCTTGGCGATCGTTCCGACCACGGTGAATCGCTGGCCGACGATCCTGATGTCCTGCCCCACCGGATCCACGTGCTCGAACAGCTTCTCGGCGACGTCCGCGCCGATCACCGCCACGTTTCGGTGCTGGTTGACGTCGATGTCGCTGATCGGCCGGCCGTTGTCGAACACGTAGTCCTGAACGATCTGATAGGGCGCAGTGACGCCGAGGATCGCGACGTCTCCCATCGTCTTGTCGCGCCAGACGATATCCGAGATCGGCGTCGGCCACCCGGATTGGAGGCTCACGGCGAGCGCCTCAGGAACCGCCGCGATGACCGCGTCGGCGTCCGACTCAGTGATGCGCGGACGTTTCTGAAGCTTGCGCCATTCCTCGTCGTCGAACAGACCAATGCGGATGGGCGAACGTCGCACCTGGAAAGTGTTCGCGCCGATCAACGCGCTTGCGAGATTTTCCTTGACGTAGGCGTTCATCCCGGAGATGATCGCGACGACCGCTACGAGGAACGCAACGGACACAATGATCCCTAGCAGCGTGAAAAACGAGCGCAGCTTGTTGACGCGGATCTGCTCGAGGGCGGTCGAAATTACGTCGGCGTAGCGCATGTCCCTAAATCTCGGGGCGTGAGCCGCAGCGCGCTACGACTATTCGTATCTGAGCGCTTCTACCGGATCGAGCCTGGCCGCGCGCGCGGCGGGAAGGATCCCGAACAGGATGCCCGTGAACGCGCTCGTTGCGAGCGCAGCAAGCACCGCCGAGAGCGGAGTCGAGGCCGGCACGGCAGGGAATGCCGTCTTGATCCCCAAGGCTACCAGGATGCCGAGGATGAGCCCAATCGACGCGCCGATGCTGGTGAGCGTCGCCGCCTCGACCAGGAACTGCCAGAGGATGGCGCTCTTGGTTGCTCCAAGCGCCTTCCTGACGCCGATCTCGCGGGTCCGCTCGGTCACACTGATCATCATGATTGCCACCACGCCGACCCCGCCGACCAGGAGTCCGACGGAGGAAAGAGCCAGGCCCACCACGAAGAAGGTTCCGAAGAGCTGATTATAGATCCCCATCAGCCTGTCCTGCGTCACGATCTCGAAGTTGTTCTTGGCGGTCGATCTCAGTCCGCGGCGCGCTCTCATCAGCGCAATGACGTCGTCAGTCGCTTCCGCGGTCGTCACGCCCGGCTCCGGCTTGACGATGAAATCGACGCCGCGCATCCATGGGCTCAGGCTGCGCCGCGCGCTCTCGAAGGGAACGATCGCCTTCGCCTGATCACCACCGCCTGCCGAAGTCGGAGTTCCCATCGGGCTGGCGGTATAGTGATACACGCCGATCACCTGGAACCCCACGCCGTCGACACCGATGGTCTTGTCCATTGGATCAGAGGTTCCGAACAGACGTTCGGCCAGCTTCTGATTCACGATGATCACGCGCGATGCTGTCGTGTTCTCGGCATAGGTGAAGCTGCGTCCGGGATAGATATCTCCACCGTCCACATCTACCCAATTGGGGGTGTAGATCTCCATGCCGGTGCTCACCTGCTTGTCCTTGTAGGTGAACTTCGCGCCGCTCCCGAGGTGCGCGGTCACCGCCTTGATGCTCGGGAGACGCTCGATCGCAGTCGCGTCGTCGATCGTCAGGGCGGGATTGCGGCGCTCGGGGCACGTCTCGTCGGAGCCGTCGCACGCCTGGAACCCGCTGATCGGGCGCCGATAGATGTAGAACGACGTCGGGCCGGCGGCCTCGAGATCCTTGGCGAAGCTCTCGTTGATTCCCCGCACGACGGACGACATCGCGACGACCACGAACACACCGATCGCCACTCCCATGATCGTGAGCGCGGCGCGCACCTTGTTCGAGCGAATTGCGTCGAGCGCCATGCCGACGCCCTCGAACGCGTTGAAGACCCTTTGCGCGAGCCGCATTGCTATTCCTTCCTCAGAGCTTCGATTGGATCGAGCGATGCCGCGCGGCGGGCCGGATAGACGCCGGAGATTATTCCGACTATCGTGCCGAGCAGCGTTGCCATCACGATGGACCACGGAGCGATGGCGGCCGGCAGAGGCGTCTTCCACTCGACGACTTTCGCGATCGCGATTCCGAGGAGAATCCCGATGATCGCCCCAAGCGTGCTGAGGGTCGCGGCCTCGACCAGGAACTGGCGCATGATGTCGCGGCGTCGCGCGCCGAGCGACTTCCTGATGCCGATTTCGCGCGTGCGCTCAGCGACGGCGACGAGCATGATGTTCATGATCACGAGGCCGCCGACGATGAGCCCGATCGCCGGGAACGCCGTGCCCGCCATCGTCATGATCTTCTTCAGCTTATCCATGAACGCCAGCGCGCTCGCCGATGTCTCCATGAAGAAGTTGTCCTGATCTCCCGGGTGAAGCTTGCGGCGCCCGCGCATGACTTCACGAACGGACTCCATCGCGTCGGTCATCAGCAGCGACGTCGGTGTCTGCACCATGATTCCGTCTACGTCGCCGCGAGGGTTCGTGAAGTGGTGGAGCGGCGAGTTGTACGGTGCGATCGCAACGCGATCGAGCGAGAGCCCAAACACCGAACCCTGCTTCTCTAGCACCCCAATCACCGTGTACGGCATGCCCTTTATGCGGAGCTGCCGTCCGACCGGATCGAGATCCTGAAAGAAGTACGTGGCAACCTCGTCACCGATGACTACGACTGGCGCGCCAAGTGTGGATTCCTGCTGTGTGAAGGCTCGGCCCGAGTGGATGTCGTACTTCTTGATGGTGAAGTAGTCGCCATCGACGGCGTGTGCCTCTACCTGCTTCGGACGAGCGTACTGCGATTGCGCCTGCAGAAATTCCTGGCTCTCTACCGCGTAGCGCGATCCCGGCGGCAGTACGCTGGCCACCAGCGCCAGATCGGAATGGTAGATGCGTGGGCGGCGAAGCCACGTGCGCCACTCTTCCTCGGAGCTCGCGCCGTCACCGAACCACGGGAAGCGGCGCAGGGTGAACGTGTTCACGCCGAGCAGCTTGGCGGCGAAATCGTTCTCCATGTAGCTGCTCATGCCCTGCACGATCGAGATGACCGCGATCAGGAACATCACTCCAATGCAAACGCCGAGGAGCGTGAAGAAGCTCTTCAGCTTCTGCACGCGGATCTGCGCCAGAGCGAGCCAGACCGCCTCGACGAAGGGCACGCTTAGTCCTTACGCGTGAGCTGTGGCGGAGCGATCCCGGCGGCCTTGATGAAAGTCTCGCGCTTCTCGTCGCTCGATACCAGACCGTCCCGGAGGACGATTACGCGACGAGCGTGTGCTGCGATGTCCGGCTCGTGGGTCACCATGATCACCGTTTGCCCCTGCTCGGCCAGCCCTTCGAACACGCGCATGATCTCTTCTGACGTGGTTGAGTCCAGGTTTCCAGTCGGTTCGTCGGCGAGAAGAATGGACGGCTGGTTTACCAGCGCCCGCGCTATTGCAACGCGCTGTCTCTGTCCGCCGGAAAGCTCATTCGGCCGGTGCTGAATCCTGTCGCCGAGCTGAACTCGCTCGAGCGCTTCGGTCGCGCGCTTGCGCCGCTCGTCGGCGCCGACACCGGCGTAAACCAGGGGCAGCTCGACGTTATGGAGCGCGGTCGCGCGGGGAAGCAGGTTGAATGTCTGGAACACGAATCCGATCTCACGATTCCGGACGCGCGCCAGCTCGTCCTCGTCTTTCTCCGAAACGAGGGTTCCGTTAAGCCAATATTCACCGCCATTCGGAGTATCGAGGCAACCGATCAGATTCATCAGCGTCGATTTCCCGGATCCGGACGGACCCATGATCGCCACGTACTCGTTTCTGCGAATCGCGATATCGACGCCGCGCAATGCGTGGACGACTTCGCCGCCCATGTCGTAGTCGCGCTTGAGTCCGCGCGTGACGATTACCCAATCCTTCTCGGGCGCAGCGCCGGCTTCGGCAAGAATTATCTGCCGCTCAGCGGTCGTGCTGAGCGGTGCTTCGTCTGTTGTGGGCATTAGGCCTTCGCGGGTTCGCCGGCTTTCTTCGGCGCTTCCTTCTGTGCGCGCACGGTTGCGCCGTCCTTGAGCTCGCGGATGGCCTGGTAGGTACCGCCGACGATGTTCTCGCCTTCCTTGAGACCAGAGAGGACCTCGAAGTACTTCTCACCCGCGATACCCACCTTTACGGGACGGAAGGTGACTTTGTTGTTCGCGCCTACGACGAAGACTCCCTCGACATCGCGCTTGCCGACCTGCTTGGCCGGCGCCTTCTTCGCCAGCGTGAGTGACGTGTCGGGCTTGACGCTGTCCTCGCGGACGGTGAGCGCAATAATCGGAATCGCGACGACGTTGTTCCTTGTCGACGTGATGATCTTGGCCGTCGACGAGAAGTCGGGACGTGTCTCGGGTGGAGCATTGAGCAGCTGCACAGTGACCTCGTAGTCGATCGCCTGATCCGCCGAGCCTCCCGTTCCACCCGTCGCGGCGCCCTTTACTGAGCTGTTGGAGATGTCCGAGACGCGACCGATGAAGGTCGTGTCGGGGAAAGCGTCGAGCTGGACGACGGTCGAGTCGCCGATCTTGATTCGCGACACATCGGTCTCGTCCACCTTCACTTTGGTCTCGAGGACGCTCATGTCGCTGATCGTGAGCATCGTCGCCGCATCCTTGTTGAACGTGCCCTGAATGGCGGTCTCGCCCTGCTCGACGTTCAAGCGTGTCACGCGACCACTCATCGGAGCGACGATGGTCGTCTTGCTGAGACTGGACGCGGCGTCGCGATAGGAAGCGGTTGCCTGATCGATCGCGTGATTCGCCGCCTCGAGCTGCGCCTGCGCAACTTCGAGCTGCGTGCGGAGCTGCTCGATCTGCTCGTCGGAGACGAGCGTCGGGTTAGCCTTCTTCAACGCCATCAGACGATCGAGGTTGCGCTGCGCCTGATTGAGCGCGGGTTTGGCCTGTGCCGCCTGCGACCTGGCCGATGCGACGGCCGCGGTAGCTCTCTCGACGTTGGCGCGATATTGCGAAGGATCGATCTCCAGGAGGAACTGACCCTGGGTCACCATCTGACCCTCCTTCACCGCGAGGCGGACGATGCGTCCGCTGATGTCAGCGCTGATGTCGACCTTGGTATGCGGCTGAACCTGCCCGCTCGCCGTCACGGAAGCCACGAGGTCGCGCTTCTGGACTTTCTCCATGCGGACTTCCGTCGCCTTGTTGCGGCCCTTCATCGCGCTGGTAACGCCGATGATTACGACCGCGAGTGCGATCGCGCCGGCAACTGTCCACTTGGTTCGTTTCTTCATTTGTCGATCCGATTAGCGGAGGGGATGACCGACGGCGCTCTCCAGAGCGGCGAAGGCCTTGTGATAGTCATAAACTGCATTGATGCGGTCACTCTCGGCGCGCTCATAGGTCGCGCGCGCCTCAGTCAGGTCGACAAACGTCGTCGCCCCAATTCTGTAACGATCCTGCACGAGCTTGAGCTCCTGCTTCGCCTTTGCGGCGTTCTGTTCCTGAAGCTCGGCGGTCTTTTCCGCTGTCTGAAGCGTGAGATACGCCGCCGTGACGTCAGCGACCAGAGCGATCTCCTTCGATTTCACACTGTAGCGGGCGTCGGAGCGGCTCGCCATCGCTTCCTGCAGGCGCTGCTCGCGCGAAAATCCATCGAATAGCGGGAGCGAGAGCGTCGCGCTGAAGGAGCGGGGCGACCTGGTGAAGTTAAAGGGGAATTTGGAGTTTCCGGAACGAATGGCCTGCGCCTCGGCATCTGTGAACGCCATTGCCTGGCACTCGGCCAGCTGATTGGAAAGGTTGAGGGCCGCACGGACTTCTTCTGTGCGAACGCAGCTCGCTTTCGACGACTCGAGCGACGCCTGCGCCTGTTGCACGGGGAAGTTCGGGTTCGTGTAGCCATAGGTATAGCCGCCGATGCCAGTCGCCAGCGAGAGGGTCGGTGAGTACTCGCCCTTTTCGCGGCGCACGCTCAGATCGGCAACGTGCTCGCGCGACCGCAGCGCGACGACGCCAGGATTCTGGTTTCGGGCCGACTCGATCAGCTGCTGCAGATCGAGCGTCACCGGCGTGACCGTGAACTGGCTCACCAGCTGCACATTGGGTGGCTGCGTTACGCCCATTAACTGAAAGAGCCGCAGCTTGTCGATCTCGACCTGATTTCTGGCCTTGAGCACCTGGACCTGCTGCAGTCCGAGCGCCACTTCGGCTCGCTGGACGTCGAGCTGCGTACCGGAGCCGACGATCTCGCGCGCCTGGGCAAGTATGAGCTCCTGTTGCGCGGCGACCACGAGGGAATCCTGCAGGTCCGCAGTGGCCTGGGACTGCAGCACCGACAGGTATTGCTGCGCGACGTTGCCGCGCAGATTCTCCGACGCGCCATTGATGTCGGCCTCGACCGCGTCGCGATTCGCGCGCTGCAGGCTCGGCGTTATGAGCGTCGCGCTGTTGATTCGGTAGTTGACGCCGATCTGATAGTTGGACTGATTGACGTCCGAGCTCGCGCCGAGACTCGTCCCGCTGAATATCTGCTGCCCGCCCTGCTGCCGCTGGGCGCTCAGGGACGCGTCGGCGCTCGGAAGCAGCGCTCCGTACGCGCTGCGGACGGCGGCCCGGGCGCCAATACGTGCGTTCAGCGACTGCTGAAGCGCGGGATTATTGCGTCGGGCGACGTCGATCGCCTGATCGATTGTAAGGGTGGTCGGTGGCGCCGAATCACGCGTGACGGCCTGGGCGGATGCCTGCGTGGCAGCTGCAACCAGACCTAAAAAGAGCAAGGGTCGCATCGTTGTGTTGGAGAGGTGGTTTCTGAAGAGTACGGCCAACTATACAACAGAGTTTCAGAGTGGAACACACCGAAATTTCTATCGCGGTGCAGGCGTCTATTCTGCTGGTGCGGGCGCCAGGAAGATCCGATCGCTTATTTTCGCGAAGATACGCTCGTAGATGCGCTTGCCCTTCTCGGCATCCGCCAGCGATGGGCGGCCAATGGAGCCCGCGCTTCCGCTTGGAACGGTCAGCCAGCCACGTCTGTAACGCCTGAGCTGTTCGCGCGACATCATATAGTCTTGCGCCAGATCGAGATTCACGAGCTCCGGCGCGAGGAAAAGCATGATCGACGTGTCGACCTCGTCGCCGTGCATTGCCTCCCTCTGACCCTGAAGCAGATCCGAAAGATTGACGCCGAACATGTCGACGACCCGCACGCGCGCCGCCGTCGTGATCACCGTTGCGAGCGCTTCCTGGTGGGGATCGTGGCCGTGCGCAGTGAGCAGTATGAACTCCCGGACTCCAGTTGCCTCCCATGAATCGATCAGATCGTTGAGCATCCGGTGCAGCGTTTTCTTCCGCAGCGACGCATTGCCGGTGAACCCCCGCTCCGTGTCGACATTTACGCCGTACTCCACCGTCGGAGCCCGCAACACGCCATATTCCGCTGACAGATCGTCGGCCATGTGCTCGACTATGATCGTATCGCAGCCGAGCGGAAGGTGAGGACCGTGCTGTTCGCAGGTGCCGATCGGTATGATGAGCCGCGGGTCATTGCCGAGTACGGCCGTGACCTGTGCGGGGTTCAGCTCCTTGACCCGCAGTGGGCCGGAACTTGGAAGGGGGGAGGGAAGAGTCATCGCGTCAGTCGGTAGTCTGGATGTAAGAAGCGAGAGCCTGCGGCGACGCGCAATCCTCGCGTTGTGCGCAATCCCGCTTTTTCTCATCGCGATCTGGGTGAGAACTCCGGTCCTTCCGGGAGCGGAAGTCGGCGAAAACCCCAACTGGCGCGAGGATGTGGCGCAGAGCGCAGTGCGAGCGCTCGAGAAGCCGCTCTCCGACGTCGTCGCCCGACTCCAGGAGCGGGCGGACGGCGCGCTAGGCGCGCCATCCGACGTTCCCGGCGCGTTCTCGTTTCTCGCGACGCGGGCCCCGCAAAGAGACAATGAGTCGGTGGTTCTCTTCGCCCATGAAGCGCCACTCGCATGGGCCGGCAAGATCCGGATTGCCCCCGATTCGATGAACAGTCCGGTGAGTGTGACCTTTCGTCCGTTCTACACGACGCTGAACGTCGTCGAGACAAAGGGTAGCATGCGTGCGGTTGCTTCCGTCGTTCTGCACGCCGCGCCTCCCGCCGACAGGTTTCTCGAAACGCTGGAAGAACAGTTCGCGCCGTTGCAGGGTGTTGCGTCGTACGAATTCTCGCCGGGCGACGACACGCGTGGTGGCCCCGTTGTGCTTTCGTACAAGGGGAAGCCCATTCTACGCGCTCTCGCCCGAGTTTCGGAACCAGGCGAGGTGACGTTCCGCCGAGCCTCAATGCTTCGGGCAAGAGGAATCGTCGTTTTGGTTGTATTCGTCCTTGCGTTTCTCTTGTACTCCTGGCGGGATCGGCGAGGACTGGCCGAGCGGCTGTTCGCGATTGCGGTTGCGCTTGGCGTCACGGCCCTGGTTCCCTGGAGCTCCTTCTCGAATACATCGCGGCTCTTCGATCCGGCGTACTATTTCTCGAAGCTCGCCGGACCGCTCACGGCTAACGCGGCCGCGCTATGGATAAGCACGGCGCTGGTGTTGATGGCGGTCTACGCCGCGATCCGCGCATTCCCGGAAGCACGCTGGCCGCGGGTGTACAGCGCGCTTGGAGTTCTCGTGACGCTGGGCATCGGAATTCCGTTTGCATCGAACATTGTGCGTGGCATCGGTCAGCCGCCATGGGGATCTACGCCGGGACTGTGGCTGTCGTGGGAGATCCCGCTCTTCGTCTTTCTCTTCGCGGTGATGCTCGCGGCGTACTGGCTGTTGCGCATGGCGCTCGGAAGAGTCGGCACAATTTCCTTCAATGCCGCGATCGTAGTCGCCTGCATCTCAGGAATCATCGCGCTCACGTGGCTCTGGACAACGACGCTGCAACAGCGAATGCGGCTCGCCGAGCAGGACGTGGCTGCACTCGGCCATGCCGACGACTATGCGTTGCTGCTCACACGGCGTTTCGCCGCCGGACTCTCCCAATCGCCGCCGGCGAGCAGTCGCGCGGGGCTGCTGGAGGCGTACGCTTCATCGGATCTCGCGGCCGCGGAATACCCCGCCACGCTCGCGGCGTGGGACGACAGCGCCCACGAAGTTGCCGAGTTCGCGGTCAGCGATGCCGAGCCGGATTCCGATGTGATACAAAGAGCGGTGCGCGAGGCGATTGCCGCGCGCGCGACCGTGACCCGCAGCGTCCTCGGCGCCACCGGCGTAGAAATCCTCGCCGCGGTTGTGCACCGCGACGGGGGAGTGACATCCGTCCTGACCTATCCGCGCACGAAGCTCCTGAATGCGAATCCTTACGCCGCCCTTATTGGGATGGCATCGCCTGCTGGTGGTGATCCGCCTTACCTGATTGAGCTTACAGACGTCTCGACCGCGGTTCGCGCGGATACCGCGACCGTTCATTGGCGCCGCATGGGCGACGAGCTTCACGGAGACCGTCTCATCTCCACATCCGACGGGACCAAGCGCGCGCACGTCGAGATCGACCTGCGCTCAAAATGGGCGAGGGGAGAGCGAGGATCGCTCGTGCTGCTTCTCGACCTGCTGGTCGCCGGTTTCTTCTGGCTGCTGGGCGCGCTGCCGGAGCGCGCGTTCGGCCGATGGCTGCGGGTGCGTGCGGCGAGGTGGATCTACACGTACCACGCGCGGCTTACGCTCGCGCTCTTCGCCTTCTTCGTCATCCCCGCGGTGGCCTTCGCGGTCTGGTCGTACCAACGACTGCGAAGCGACGATCTGCAGACAAGAGAAGTGCTGGTGCGCGAGACGCTTCACGCCGTCATTGCCGAGGATCAGTACTCACAACTACCGGGCGCAGCCCAGCGATTCGAGACGCCTCTTTTTCTCTATTCCAACGGGTTTCTCAATCGCAGCAGCGATTCACTGCTGGAAGCGCTCGCTCCGACGGGACGTACTCTGCCCCCATCTGTCCAGGTGCTCCTCTCGAGCGCTGGTGAGCTCACCGCGGTATCCGAGGAATCGCTGGGGCCTGCGAAGGTATTGTTCGGGTACAGCGCTTCGGCTGGAAATGGGCAAGAGGGTTACGTACTCTCCGCTCCCGCGCGGAGCGACGATCTGGTGCTCGACCGGCGTCGTCGCGACCTCGGCATGTTGGTTCTCTTCTCGACTGCTGTTGGCGCGCTGGCCGCACTCTGGCTCAGCGGCATCGCGGCGAAACGTCTCGCGAGGGACCTCGAGCTGAGCAGAATTGAGGTCGCTCGCGCTGAGCGCGTGCTGGCGTGGGGTGAGATGGCGCGGCAGATAGCGCACGAGATCAAGAACCCATTGACGCCGATCAGGCTCGGGGTGCAGCACCTCCGCCGTGCTCGAAGCGATCCGCGGGTGGACTATGATCAGGTGCTGAACGACAACGTGAGACGGATTCTCGCCGAGATCGACCGATTGGACGAGATCGCGCGCTCGTTCAGTCGCTACGGAAGCGCGCCGGCCGATCTGCCCCCGGCGGTGGCGATAGACCTTTCCGCCGTCGTCAAGGACGTCGTTGGCCTGGAGCAAATGGGCGACTCGGTGGTCAAGTGGCAGCTTCGCGGCGCCGATCGGCCGATGTGGGCGATGGCCCGAAACGATGAGATGAGGGACGTGCTTCTCAACGTTTTCGAGAACGCGCGTCTTTCCGGCGCGGAGCGCGTCGAAGTCGTGATCCGCGAAGAGGAGCGCAAAGTGACGATCGAGACCGTCGACGATGGGTCGGGGATTCCCGCGGCTGTGTTGCCGCGGATTTTCGAGCCACATTTCTCCACGCGAACGACGGGCAGCGGGCTCGGGCTGGCGGTGAGTCGGCGCCTGATCGAGGCATGGAATGGCGAAATCGCAATCACAAGCGAAGAAGGAGTCGGAACAAGGGTGCTGATCGTACTGATGAGAGCCGAGGCATGACACCGACGAATCGCGGAGTGGTGACCCCGCGCGCGACGAAGATTTTGCCTCCCCACATCGTCGATTGGGTGCTTCCTCCCGATTGGTCGTGGGGGCCCGGCGGGATGGTCGGCGACTACCGACACTATCAGGAAGTCGTTGACGCGCTTGGCCGATCGCTATCGCTCGTCACCGCGCCGGACCCTGCTCACAATACGTGGCTCTTCGAAGAGGCGAGGCAGCTTGCACAGCGGAGCCATCCCTCGATTCCAACCACCTATCACTATTGGACGTCGTATCGAGAGGGCCGGCGAGGACCAGGATATCTTCGCCGGTGGATCACCGGCGAGACTGTCCGCGCGCGCCTGTCGCGTCTGGGACTCGCCGACATCCCGTACGTCTATCAGCTGCTTCGCGGCGCCTGCTCGACACTGTCGTATCTTCACGAGACCGGCATCGCGCACGGCGGGTTGAACGGTGACGCGCTGTGGACGACACCGACGGGCCGCCTTTGGATGCTTGAATGGCAGTGGGCGGTTCCGCGTGAAGCGATTCCGCCCGGCGTGAGACCGGGAAACGGGCCGCTGGAGATCCGCTCCATGGAAGCGACCCGACCCATGCGCGCCGAGCTGCTGCCGATGCCACCCGAGTGGGAGTCGACGGATTGGGTGCCGACGCCGGCGAGTGACCAGTGGCAATTGGCCGCCATGTGCTTTACGGCGTTGACTGGTGAGACACCGCCCACGCGCGGGATACCTCCTGTCAAACTGGTGAGGCCAGAAACCCCAGAGGCATTGGCATCCGCGCTGGACCGCGCGCTCTCGTTCAACGTGGAAGATCGATTTCCGTCGCTCGCCGTGCTGTTGCGTGGTGTAGAGCGCGGCGACCCCGCCCGAACCGTGGTCATGGTGCGCGGCGAGCCCGACAAGATCGCGAACGAATCTGCCGAAGCACGAATGCGCTGGGCAGTGGGCGACGACTACGAGATATTGTCGAAGCTCGGGAGCGGCGCATTCGGCACGGTATGGCGCGCCCGCGACCTGTCGCTCGAGCGAGAGGTCGCTCTTAAGGCGCTTCACCCTGCAATCGCGCGCGATGACAAAGCGGTGCGCGCATTCTGGCGCGAAGCCAAGCTTGCGGCGCAGCTGGCGCATCCGGCGATCGTCCCGATCTACGACTGGGATTCGAGCGGTGATCTTTCATGGTACACGATGGAGCTCGCCGAAGAAGGCAGCGTCGCCAGTCTCGTCCAGCGATCGGGTCCACGGCAGCTCGCCGAAATTGCCGCTCAGGTCGAGGCTGTTCTGGACGGATTGATAGTCGCGCATGCGAACGGAATCCTGCATCGAGACCTGAAGCCCGAGAACGTCTTGATCGACCGGTATTACCGGTGGCGAATCACTGATTTCGGAATCGCAAACGTCACCGGTGAAGACGCGCCGGGCACCACCGGTACCCCAGCATTCGCGGCGCCCGAGCAACTGCTGGGTGAGCCGCAGGGTCCGGCTGCCGATTTGTTTGCACTTGCGGCGATCGTGTACTTCGTCATGACGGGCGATGCGCCGTTCGGCGAAGACGATGCCAAGCAGATACTCGCGCGTCAGCTTGGCGAGCGCGCCGACCTCGAGCCGTTTCCCAGCGTGATTTCCAACTGGTTTCGCACTGCATTCGCACCAAACGCGGACGACCGATTCGCGGATGGAGAGGCTATGCAGCGCGCATGGAAAACGGCGAGCGACAAAGTCCTGGCGCGGCAACGTGGCTCCTGGTGGCGTCGAGTAGTTCACTAGGAGCGTACAGGCGGGGCGTCAAATACGATCTTCTTGCACGCCAATTGCGCCATTTTATCGCGGGAACCCGCGATTTTCGGGGCCTATTTCGGCCAATTCATTTAATAGTCGTTCTTTTTCTTGTTGATACCGTTGGCTGGCGTGGCACTTGCAATCCGATTCGGCCGCGACGAGCAGGGTTGCTGACGGTGAGTAATTGACGGATCGTGACGAATGTTTTTGCGCACTTTTTTTGGGCGTGCATCACTAGCTTATCGAAAAAGATTGGCTAGGTTTGTCCCGTTGTGAGGGGGTTCGTCTGGAGAGTGTTTTTGCGTTCACCGGGCATGCATCCTGCCTCACGACGCAACGCGCGACCGCGGTACCGCTGCATTGCATCTCCACCTTTTGAGAGGAAACAATCATGTTGAGAAGAAGTTGGACCGTCTGCGCCATGACGGCCTTACTCCTCGGCGGAACGGCGGCGGCACAGTCGCCCGGTACGTTGCTGGTAGGGGGCTTCGGGCAGTGGACGCACTTTGATAGTAAATGGAATCTGGACTCGGGTTTCGGCAATTCGATCGGCTACGGTGGTCGCGTTGGCGCGTTCATCGCCCCGAATTGGAATGTCGAAGCTGACGGTGTCTACACGCCCGCGTCGGCTGAGGCCGGCACGCGCTTCCTGGGATCCCCGAGCAACGCCGTTGCCGGCGATGTGAAGGCGAGCGCATTCACGGCGCGCCTCATGTACAGCTTCCCGCTGGGCAACATGCCATCGATTCATATCGGGGCTGGTGGCGTTCTCGAGAACTTCCGCGGATCGACCGATGCGGGAGCGGGAACTTATCAGTTCGGCGCGAACGGCCTTGCCGGATTCAATCTCGGCTTCGGCGGCGTTTCACTGCGCGTCGATGGACTCGTGAACTATCTGCCGTCTGATGGCGGCAAGTTCGATTTCGGCGCCCAGGCCGGTCTCCAGCTCTCGCCGGATCTCCGCGACCTTTTCGGCGGTGGCGCGACGGGTAACCCCGTAATGTGGGCTCCGTACGTTTGGTGGGACAATCTGGATGCCCCGCTTCCTGGTACGGTAGAGCTCGGTGGGTTTGCCCAGTGGAGCTGGTTCGATGACAACGCTGGCATCGCCGGCAACATTCCAAAGGACGGACTTGGCTATGGCGGCCGTCTTGGCGTGTTTCTCTCCGATCCCCGGTGGGAACTCGAAGGCGATGGCTACTATTCGCCGCAGGACAACGACGCAGCTCCCTGCTGCTCCACTGCGCAAGCAAAGACTGTCAACGCGCACGCCTTCGCGGCGCGCTTGAATTACAATTTCCCGATCCGTTTGCTGGGTCGGCAGAGTCAGTTCATTCTTGGCGCCGGTGGCACTCGCACCAGCTACAAGTTCAAAGGTGGCACGAACCCGCCGGACGATAGCTACACCTATAACTTCGGTGTCAGCGGTCTGGCTGGTCTCCGCCTCGCGGTCGCGAACCGCACGGCGCTTCGTCTCGATGGTGTGGTCGACTACATGCCGAATCACAACCCGAGCGCGAACCTGAACATTCACGCCCGCGCCGGTCTCAGCTTCCTGCTCGGTGGAGCGCGTCCGGAGGTTATGTGCACGTACGCAGGTCTCGAAAGCATTCCAGCTTCGAGCCCGAACTGCGTTGCGCCGCCGCCGCCACCGCCACCACCACCGCCGCCGCCGACATGCCAGTACAACTCGAGCATTCTGGCGACGGATCCCGCTTGCGTCCCACCAGTTGCAGCAGTCGACACGACCGCTATCACTGGCCCGATCTACTTCGACTTCGACAAGTCGACGATCAGATCAGACGCAGCAGCAACACTCGATCGCAAGGTTCCGTGGCTGCAGGCTAACCCGGGCATGCGGATTCGTATCGAGGGTAACGCTGACGAGCGTGGCTCTGACGAGTACAACCTGGCCCTCGGCCAGCGCCGTGCGGCTTCCGCCAAGCGGTACCTCGTTGACCACGGCATTGCGGCAGACCGCTTCGACCTCGTGAGCTATGGCGAGGAGCGCCCGATTTGCACCGAGCACAACGAAGCCTGCTGGCAGCAGAACCGTCGCGATGACTTCCGTATCGTGACGATCGGCAGCGACAGGATCGTCGTACCACCGCAGGAGTAACAAAGCACCTTCTCTGGCCGGGCCCTGAAAGGGGTCCGGCACCGAGACTAGAAGGCGGAGTGTCCCGAAAGGGCGCTCCGCCTTTCTGCATCTCCTCCCACTCACGCGTGAGTCGAAACTACCTCGAATCGCCTACGTCCAACGTGTGATGC
>Ga0070680_100000356_pt1 | contig 30761 bp, 28 predicted proteins | sample KBSC73BmetaG_FD_64672 | JGI IMG/M metagenome (GOLD analysis project Ga0070680, IMG submission 64672) | Corn rhizosphere microbial communities from Kellogg Biological Station, Michigan, USA - KBS C7-3B metaG | ecosystem: Host-associated > Plants > Roots > Rhizosphere | place: USA: Michigan...
GAACGGTGGAACGGTGGAACGGTGGAACGGTGGAACGGTGGAACGGTGGAACGGTGGAACGGTGGAACGGTGGAACGGTGGAACGGTCTGAAGACCGCGATCTGCTCTCTGCCCGCTGAGTCGTTCACGCTCCGCCGTTCAAGCGCAGCGCCCGTTCCCGCGTTCCAGCGTTCCAGCGCAGCGCCCGTTCCACCGTCAGTATCCCCCCGCGTGCCCATCCTTGCGCGGATCGGACCCGGCCACGTAGCCCCGCGCCAGCTTGATGATCGCCTGGCTGCCGCCGAATTGCGCCGGCACCGACACGCGCACGTCGTGACCCATCGCCCGCAACTGCGCGATCACGCTGTCGGCGATCACGGGCTCGACGAGTACGCGAGTGCCGCCGAGATGCCGGAATCGGCCCGCGTCCATCGCCTGCTGCACGTTCATGCCGAACACGAGCATGTTGATGAGGAATTGCGCATGTCCTTGCGCCTGCATCGAGCCACCCATCAGACCGAAGCTCATCCAGGGCTGATCACCGGTGCCGTCGGCCGCCGGATGCGGCCCTGGAATCGTGACGAATCCCGGAATGAGCGTGTGAAATGGACGCTTGCCGGGCGCGACGGTGTTCGGCAGGTTCGGCTCCATCGTGAACCCGGCGCCGCGATCCTGCAGCGCGAAGCCGGTACCCGGCACGATCACCCCTGAGCCGAACTCGTCGAACAAGCTGTTGATGAACGAGACCATATTGCCGTCCTTGTCGGCCACGGTCAGGTAGATCGTCTCGCTGTGCGTGCGCTCCGGTCCCGGATCGACGCGCACTTGGGCGTGGTGTTCGTCGAGGTGGCTGCGCCGTTCGTTGATGAACTCGTCCGAGAGCATCCGACTCGGCGGAATCGTCAGATAGTCGGGATCACCGACGTACCGCGCGAGATCGGCGTAGGCGAGCTTCTTCGCCTCGATCAGATGGTGCAGATATGCCGCGGAATTCTGCCCCATGGCCTTGAGATCGTACGGCTCGAGGATCCGCAGCATCTCGAGCGTGGCGATCCCCTGGTTGTTTGGCGGCAGCTCCCAGATGCGATAGCCCTTGAACACCGTGGAGATCGGGGTGACCCACGTGGGTTGATTGCGCTTCAGGTCATCGAGCGTGAGATAGCCGCCGAGCTGCTGCACGCGCTGCACGATGCGCTGGCCGAGCGCGCCGCCGTAGAGCGCTCCCGGTCCTTCGCGAGCGATTTCGCGATACGTGTTCGCGAGATCAGGATTGCGGAACCACTCCCCCGGCGCCGGCGTGTGGCCGTCGATGAGAAAAGTCGTACGGCCGCCCTCGTCGCTGGCCAGCAGCTTCTGCTCCGGCGCCCAGTCGCCGGAGATGACCGGCGTGACGGGATAGCCGTTCTCCGCGTAGTCGATCGCCGGCTGCAGTGCCTGCGCCAGCGTGATCGTGCCGTACTTCCTCAGCAGTTCGTTCCAGCCGGCAAGCGCGCCCGGCACGGTGATCGTCTCCGCGCCGCGCGACGGCATGCGCGTGTGGCCGCGCTTGAGCAGCGCGTCGCGCGTCATCAGCGAGCCCGCGCGGCCACTCGCGTTCAGCGCGACGAGATGCTTCTCCTTCGCGCTCCACAACAATGCGAACATGTCGCCGCCGATTCCGGTCATCATCGGCTCGACGACGGAGAGGACCGCCGCCGCGGTCACGGCGGCGTCGATTGCATTGCCGCCATGCTGCAGCACCTGCAGCGCGGCGTTGGTCGCAAGCGGTTGGCTCGTCGCCGCGATGCCATTTGGCGCGTACACCGGCGAGCGGCCGGCCATTGTCGCGGCACGCTGCGCGTCGGCGCGCGTGACGGGCAAGAGTGCGCACACCGCGACCATCGCCGCGGCGGTGATTCGACGACTCGATTCGAACATGATCTCGATCTCCGGGCTGGGCGCACCAACCATAGCCCGCGCGGACGCCGCGGTCGAGTGCTATTCGCGCAGTCGAGGCAAATCGTCCGGCGTATCCACGTCGACCGGACGCTGGGCGTCGACGTCGACGTATACGACGTCGCGCGCGCGACGTTCGATGATGCTGCGTGCGCCGGCGTCGCCCGTGAGCGTCGAGAGCTCGGAAAACACGCGGCGGTCGAACAGCACCGGATGTCCGCGCACGCCGCGATACCGGGCCGACACGATCGCCGCCCGCGCTTCTTCCCAGCGCGTGATGACGGCTCGGGTTACGGCCGCGTCGATCCGCGGCTCATCGCCGAGCGCGACAATCACTGCCTCGGCGTCGAGCGGCAGCACGTCGACGCCACAGCGGATCGAGCCCGCGATGCCCGACGCCCACTCGGCGTTCTCCACGACTGTTGCCGACACGCCGCCGAGTGCGTCGCGAACCAGTTCGGCCTCGCAACCGACGACGATCACCAGGTCCTCGACCGACTGGGCGAGATGCAGCGCCGCGTGACGAACGAGCGGCATGCCGTCGAGCGGCGCCAGCAACTTCTGCGCGCCGAAGCGCCGTGCGCCGCCCGCCGCGAGCAGCAGTCCGGCGATCACGACGTCCGACTCGTGTCCGCCGCTCGGCGCAGGGTATCGAGCGGCAACGACAGGCAGCGCTCGCGGCCGGGCGCCGGCGCGCCGCCGAGCAGCTCGTGCACGATCGATGTTTGGAGAATGCTCATATCGCTCAGCGAGCGCCCGCGCGCCCATTCGGTCGCCACCGACGCGGACGCGATGCAGACGGCGCAGCCGTCGGCCGTGAATCGCGCGTCCACGATTCGCCCCTGCTCGATCAACAGCTCGATCCGTACGCGATCGCCGCACAGGGCATTCGCTCCGTCGGCGGACGCGTTCGCCCCGGCCAACGCTCCGCGATTGCGCGGATGCCGGAAATGCTCGAGCACCGCGGCGCGAAACGCGCTCACGGCCGCTTGCCGGTGCGCACCGCCACGATCTCCGCGATGATCGACAGCGCCACTTCCGCGGGACTGCGGCCGCCGAGGTCCAGCCCGATCGGGGTGTGAATGCGCGCCAGCTCGGCGTCGGTGAAGCCGTCGGCGCGAAGGAGATCCCGCATTGCCGCGCCGCGTCGTTTGCTCCCGAGCAGACCGAGATATCCGACTGGCGCGCGAAGCAATTGGCGCAACACCGGCAGATCGTACTTGTAGTCGTGCGCCACGAGCACCACGGCGAGCCGCGAGTTCGGCGTGATGCCGGCCACGATTTCCGACGGCATGCCGACGCGAATCTCGTCGGCATCGCCAAAGCGCTCGCGCGACGCATAACGGTCACGGCCGTCGACGACGATGGTGTGCATTCCGAGCTCGTTCGCGAACCGGACGAGCGCCATCGCAATCTCGCCCGCGCCGACGATGAGGAGTCTCGCCACCGGCACGAGGCAGTCGACGTACACGCGATGCTCGCCCGACGTCGTCGTCAGCGTGACGGATTGCGAATGGCCGGTGCGCAGCGCCTCGCGTGCGATGTCCGCCGCCGCGTCGTCGAGTGATGCGTCACCGAGCGTTCCGGCGCGCGTGCCATGCTCGTTGATGGCGAGTGCGCCACCAGCCCCGTCGAGCACACGCACGACCGCTGCGCCCGCGCCAAGGTCGAGTGCCCGGTGCGCCGCCCGATAGGCGACGGCGGTGGCATCGCCGGTGGATGGCGGTCGAATGCGCTCGATCAGTACCTCCACCGAACCGCCGCAGGTCAACCCGATCTCCCACGCTTCGTCATCGTCGAGTGAGATGCCGAGCAGCCGGCGGCCGCCGTGCGCGACGATTTCGTCGGCCGCCGCGATCACCTGCGCGTCCACGCATCCGCCGATCGTCACGCCACCGGCCAGCTCACCGTCGCGGCCAACGAGCATCTTCGCGCCGATCTTCTTCGATGTGCTCCCCGACGCGGACACGAGCGTCGCCAACGCAGCCGCATCATCCGACGCGGCGGAGTCGAGCCAGTCGATCAGGTGGCGCGCCATTAGAGCTCGCTCGAGATCGCGTCGTACCACATACGCCTGATCTCGCTCGCGCCGCGCGCGTTTGGTTCGATGAGCGACCGCCGCCAGTACCAGCGGTCCGCTTCCGGCGCACTCACGCCATGCCCGAGAAAATGCGCGTGAATGTCGGCCAGCAGCACGCCGGGCGTGCCCCGTGCCAGCTTCCGCACATGCGTGTTGAATCGGCCGAGCGCGTCGAGCGGAAGCGGCGGCAGCTCGTCGTAGACCCCCGGAATCCTTCCCGTGCCGTCGGACGGATCGTACACGGTCGCGAGCACCAGCGGGCCGCCGCCCGTGCGGCCGCGCACCGCGGCGACGAGAAAGTCGTACGCTTCGATGATGTCGCCGACGATGCGGTCGAGCAGCGCCGGGCGCGGCCGATTGCCGTACGCGCTCATCAGGTCGTTGCCGCCAACGGTGAGCGTGATCAGAGAACGCTCATCGCCCTCCGGCAGGCTGGCGAGCTGCTCGCCGAACACCTCGCCGACCGTGGCCGCGTCGGACGCCAGATTCTCGTACTCGATGCCGGGCACGAGGGATGACAGGTCGGCGCCCAGCTCGTCGGGCCACAGGTCGTTCGCGTTCCGGTACAGCAGCGACGCGGCGCCGAGCGGCGCGACCTGGCCCGCCGTCGTCGTTCGCTCGAGGGCGACGGCAACATCCGCCGCGCCCGCATCGAGAGCGGGGTACAGATCGATCGATACCGAGTCGCCGAGCGCGACATAGCGGGAAAGCGCGGGCACGATTTGCTCGACGCGAGTGTGAGTGGCGCTGTCGGCTTACACCGGTACCGTGAGTCCGCGCGTGGCCAGAATGCGTGCAACCACGTCGCCGATCTTGTTGTTCGGCGTGCTCGCCCCGGCCGTCACGCCCACGCGCACCGCACCCGCGGGCAGCCAGTCCACCGCGTCGGCCTCGCGATGCACCTTCTCGGCACGGCGAAAGTGCACGGTCTTCGCCTCCGGATCGATCGCGTTCGACGTTTCGATGTGGTACGTCGTCACGCGATCGGCACAGAGCGCCGCGAGCGAGATCGTGTTGCTGGAATTGAATCCGCCGATCACGATCATCACGTCGATGTGCTCATCGAGCAGCTCGCGCACGGCGTCCTGACGCTCCTGCGTCGCGCTGCAGATCGTGTCGAAGCTCCGGAACGAAGTCGCGCGTGCCTCGCTCCCGCGCGCGCGCTCGATCGCCGCACCCACCGCCTCGCCGATCGCGATCGACTCGCGCGCCAGCATCGTCGTCTGGTTCGCGACCCCGACCCGCTGCAGGTGCTTTGCGGGATCGAATCCAGGCGATACGGCCTTGGCGAACGTCCCCAGGAGCGCGGCGGCGTCCAGACGTCCTTCGATGTAGTCGCACACCAGTCGCGCTTCGTCCATGTCGCGCACGATCAAGTACTGACCGTCCGCGTATTTCCGGACCTGGGACGCCGTCGCGCGCGTTTCCTCGTGGTAGTACTTGCCGTGAATCAGCGCCGTGAAGCCGTCGCGGGCGTAGCTCTCGACGCGCTTCCACACGTTCAGCACCGAGCCGCAGGTCGTGTCGACGAGAATGCAACCGATCTCCCGCAGCGCGTTGAAATCGTCGATCGTCACACCGAACGCGGGCAGAATCACGACGTCGCCCGGCGCGATGCCGCTGAAGTCGAAAGCGCCGGTCGGCTCGGATCGGGCGTGAATCTCGACCCCCATGGAGCGGAGCCGGTTGTTCACCAGCGGATTGTGGATGATCTCGCCGACGAGCACGATGCGGCGGTCCGGGAACTTTCGGCGCGTTTGATAGGCGTACTCGACCGCGCGTTCGACGCCGTAGCAGAACCCGAATTCGCGCGCCAGCCGTATGGTCACGTCGCCGACGGTGAGCGTGTAGTCGTTCGCGCGCAACAGGTCGACGACTGCGCCCTCGTAGTCGGCGGCAAGCTCGTCCTGCACTTCGGATTTGAGCCCGAAACCCTTGCGAAAATAGGTTGCCGAGTCGGAGGACGCCGCCATGGTTGTAAATCTAGTCTTCGCCCCGTAGGATAGCGCGATGCCTCCTGCCGCTCCGAGCGCCTCCACGGCGCCGGTTCCAGATGATCTGTTCGTGCGGCTTCAGACCGCGCTCGCCGGCGAATACTCGCTCGAGCGCGAGCTCGGCCGCGGCGGCATGGGCGTCGTCTACCTGGCGCGCGAGGTGCGCTTGGCGCGCGAAGTCGCCATCAAGCTGCTGCCGCCCGCCCTCGCCGAACAGCCCGGCATGCGCGAGCAGTTCCTGCGCGAGGCGCAGATGGCGGCGCGGCTGTCGCACCCGAACATCGTGCCCATTCACCGCGTCGACGAAGCGCGGGGGCTCGTCTACTTCGTGATGGCGTACGTGCCGGGCGAGACGCTCGCGCAACGCATTCGCGAGCACGGACCACTCAGCGTGCCGCAAACGGCACAGGTGCTCCGCGACGTGGCGTGGGCGCTCACGTACGCGCATGCCAGCGGAATCATTCACCGCGATGTGAAGGCGGAGAACATTCTGCTCGAGCGCGGCACTGGCCGCGCGCTGATGACGGACTTCGGCATCGCCGGTGTTGCGCACGCCGCGAGCGCGCGCGACGCTGACGGGGCGGTAACGGGCAGCGCCCACTACGCGAGCCCGGAGCAGATCGCCGGCGAGGCGCCCGACGCGGCGAGCGATCTCTATTCGCTCGGCGTCGTGGGCTTTCTCGCGCTCACCGGCCGCTTGCCGTTCGATGCGCCGACCACGCGTGCAGTGATTGCCATGCACCTGAACGCGCGGCCGCCGGCGATCACCGCGCTCGCGCCGACGGTGCCGCCGCGATTCGCGCAGCTCATCGAGCGCTGTCTGGCCAAGCGACCGGAACACCGTTTCCACAGCGCAAGCGAATTTGCCGAAGCGCTCGATCACGCCGTGGAAAAGCCGCGCGAGATTCCGGCGCCGATTCGCGTGTGGCTGGCGCGGACAGGGCAGCGCCGACGCATTGCCGTGGCGGCCAGCGTGTACGTCAGCCTCGTCGGTGCATTCCCGCTGAGTTTCTCGCTGCACCTGGGTATCGCCGGCGTTGCCGTATTCGGTGGACTGCTCGGTGCGACGCTGGGGCTCAGCGTCGGGCTGCCCTGGTTGTACAGCACGCGCAAGGTGCTGAGTGCCGGCTACGATATCAACGACCTGCGCGTTGCGGTCCGCGAGCACTGGGTTCGGCGACACGAGGAACTGGTGTATGAGCAGGCGTCCGGCTTTCGATTTCCGCTGCGCGTGCTGCTGCCGTGTCTTGCAATCAGCGCCGGTGTGACCGCCGCGCTCGTTGCGGCGGCGTCGGGCGTCAGCCGGCCGGCGGCGGGACTTCTGGCGGGCATCACGGTGTCCGCGGTGGCAACCGTCGTAAGCAGCGTCCTCACCCTCGGTGTAGTGATCCGCACTCGCCTCGTGGCCAAGCTCGGGCGCCGTCAGGTGAAGTTCTACAACGGCCGATGGGCCGAGCGTTTCGTCCGGCTCGCTGGCCTGGGACTGAAGAAGCGCGCCGCCGAACACGCCCTCCCGCAGCTCACCGAGGTCGCGCTCGGCCGGGCGACCGATGCGCTCTACGACGCGCTTCCGAAATCTCTAAAGAAAGAGCTCCAACAGCTGCCCGCCGCCGTTCGCCGCCTCGAGGAGGATGCGCGCGTGCTGCGCGCCGAGCTGGACAAGCTCGACGCATCCATCGCGTCGCTCGACAGCGACGCCGGCGTGGCGGCATCCGCCACCCTCAGCGCCTCGCCGCACGAAACGGAAATCCAGATGCAACGCGACCGGTTGCGCCACGACCTTCGCCTCACCCGCGAGCGCGCCGGCGATCGGCTCGCCGCCACCGTCGCCGCACTCGAGAACATTCGCCTCGATCTGCTCCGCCTCCAGCTCGGCGACGGGCGCGTGGAGTCGGTCACCGCGTCGCTGTACGCCGCGCGGCAGATCGCCGACGACGTCGGCGCCTACGTCGATGCCACCAAGGAAGTCGAAGCTTCGCTCGTTTCTCCCAGACCGTGACTGAACGCAAACCGCTGCTCCGTCCACCGGCGATCGTCAAGGGCGACACGATCGGCGTGGTTTCTCCGTCGTACGCGCCCAAGCTGAGCTGGTTGTCGCGCGGTGTACGCGCCCTCGAGCGCGCCGGCTTCAACGTGCTGCTCGATCCTGAAATCGAAAAGCTCCCACGCTTCACGCGCGCCGAAGACGAGCGCCGCGCCGAAAGTCTCATGGGCATGTGGCTCAATCCGCAGGTCAAGGCGGTGATCGCCAGCACCGGCGGCTACGGCGCCGTGCGGCTGCTGCCGCACCTCGACCCCGCCGTGTTTCGCAACAATCCCAAGGCGCTCGTCGGCTACTCGGACATCACCGCGATTCACCTCTGGCTCATGCGCCGCGCGAATCTGCGCAGCTTCCACGGGCCCACCGTGGACGATCTCATTCCGAGCTCGCGCGATCCGACGATGGCGTCGCTCCTCACCTCGCTCACCACGCCCTGCCCGACCGGACGCATCGGCCGCGAGCTGTCGCGCGGCGTCGCCGCCGGTCACGCCGTCGGACGACTCGTCGGCGGCAACCTGTCGCTCGTGCAACAAACCATCGGCACCTCGTACCAGATCGACACGGACGGGGCGATCCTGTTCATCGAGGAAACGCGCGACCCGATGTCCGTCGTCGACGAGCGGCTCGTACATCTCCGCGCCGCGGGATTGCTGGAGCGCGTCTCGGGCATCGTGTTCGGTCAGCTCTCGCTCGACCGCTCAGAGGAGGACGAGTTCGAGGATTTTCTGCTCGACCTCATCTCCGATCTCGAGGTGCCGGTGCTGATGGATTTCCCGGCGGGGCACGAGAATCCCAACCTCACGATTCCCATCGGCACCGAGATCGAGCTCGTGGTCGAGGAGACGCGCGGTTGGATCGTGTATCACGAGGACGCGTTGGAACCGAGAGAGGAGCGGGCTGAGGGTAGCGGCGAAGCGTAGAGCTCCGGCGTGAGAAACGGCGCGAGCGCATAGCCGACGAGAACCTCGTAGGCGCGTTGGCGGTCGACGAGCCCCGCGGTGAGAATGCCCACGGCGCCCTTGCCTCGCTTGGTGTCGTGCGCGCCGATCAGTCGATCCATCGCGTGTCCGAGCTCGACACCGCCGCGCACCAGATCGGCAACGGCCGCGGGCAACGACATGGCGAGCGAACCGCCGACCCCGCGACGATCGTTCGCGCCGGCGATCGCAGCCCACGCACACGTGTGCATTCCGCCGGTACTCTCCTCCACCACGCCGCCTTCGATGCCAACGCCGAGGTCCGCGCCGAGCGCATCGCGCGCCGCCCTGGCGCGCGCGATCGCGCCGCGAATCGTTTCGTCGTCACCAACCGGCTGATCCGGAACGGTCGACGCGACGGCGATGCCCTCGACGCGCGCCTTCGGCGCGATCTGCGCGAACACCGCGCGCACGGCGCCGACCTTCACCGGATTTTTCGATCCCACCGCGACGATCCGGACGTGCTCGAGCAGCTGGCTCAATAAGTCACCTTTGGTTAATAAATCCAGCGGGAAACGCGGCGAATGTATTCGCGCGCCGCGGCCTCGGATAGTAGTGCGCGATTCACCGCTCGGTGCGGCGGGTTCGCTTGCTGCGCGCGGGTCCGCAGGATAAGCTTGTCGCCCCAGTGCCCTTGCCGATGCTCACGATCACACCGTCTCAGGAAACCACTACGCTGGCGAGCTTCGCGCCGCCGCGAACGACCATTCACCGGTCGCCGTTCGTGTTCGTGGGAGAGCGCCTGTGGCTGGACTTCGTGAACTGCGAGCACGGCCCACGCCGCTTCGACGCGCTGCATGATTTCGAGACGATGGTCCTCTGGCTCGAGTCCGCCGCAGTGCTCGACGGCGAGCGCGCCGCCGGCATTCGCCGTCGCGCGCAGCAACAGCCGGCCGGCGCCGCTGCGGCGCTGGTCGATGCGCGGCGCATCCGCGGCGCGCTGCGCATGCTCGCCGAGCGCGGGCCCGGCAGCGAGCGCATGCGCACTGAGGGGCTGGCCGAGATCAACCGCGTGCTCGGACGCAGCGCCGGCACGCGCCGCGTCGAGCTGCGTGCCGACGGATCGTTCATTCGCACGTTCGTGCCCGTCGGCGATGCGTTCGCCGGCCTCGTAATTCCGATTGTCGAATCCGCGGCGGACGCGCTGATTCTCGGTGAGCTCTCGCGCGTGCGGCGCTGTGCCGATGCGCGATGCCACCGCGTGTTCTTCGACAACACCCGCAACGGCCGGCGCCGCTGGTGCGACATGGCGACGTGCGGCAATCGCGCCAAGGCGGCGCGGCACCGGGAGAAGCTCAGAACGCATTGAGCCCCGTCGTCGAGGTCGTCCGTACATATCTCGAGCTACGGTCGCCGGGCGATCTCCGTCCGAGCCGCAGCGCCTTTCCGAGCGCGCGATTCACTCGCGGCGATCCCATCGGCGTCGAGCGTTATCGCGCGCTCTATCGCGCAGTCGGCGGCAACTGGCATTGGCACGACCGCGACGTGTGGAGCGACGACGAGTTGGCGGCGTACCTCGCGAAGCCCGACGTTCACGTCTGGGAGTGTTTCGTCGGCGATGCAACGGCCGGCTATTTCGAGTTGAATCGGGCCGACGATGGCGCGGTGGAGATCGCGTATTTCGGTCTCGTCGGCGATTTCATCGGGCGGGGACTTGGCGGCGCGATGTTGACGCGCGCCGTGCAGGAGGCGTGGGCGCTCGGCGCATCGCGCGTCTGGCTGCACACGTGCACGCTCGATTCGCCGCACGCGTTGCCGAACTATCTCGCGCGAGGATTCAGAGTCGTGCGCAGAGAGACGTACACCACCGCCCTGCCCGACTCGCGCTGAGTCACCGTCAGCCTCCTCGTCGTCGACGTCCGCCGCGCCCACGCGGCGGTCCGCGACGCCCGTCCCGCTCGTTCGACATGAGCTTGCGATGCTCCTTGAGCGCTTCGCCCGTGTCCCGCGTGCGCCGCTGACGCTTTCGCTCGTGTCGCTCGCGCTGTCGGTCGCTGTGCGCGCGGTCGATGTCCTCCAGCTCCTTCGCGCTGAACGGGCGATCGAGCTCCTCCTGCAGCGCGTCGAGCGTGCTCGCGCGCGCCGCGCCGCGCGCGCCGCGCGTGACGATGAACCGCAGCGGGCGGTCGAGCGCGGGCAGCTCCTCGCTCGCCAGCGTGCGCGCAAGCTTCTCCGGCAGACGCAGGCGCGCAATGCCGTAGGTTCCCGTTGCGGATTCCTCCACATCGTAATGCACCTCGACCTCGCGCCCACGCACCGACACCGTCGACGGAAGCTCCGCGTAGCGCGCCCGAATTTCCGCCGGAACGATCTCGTCGGCATTGATGTGCAACGCGGTGTGCCGGAACTGCTCGATCGAGTTGATACCGGCGAGCTGGCGCTCGTACAGCGCCGTGAGGTCCGCGAAGCTGAGTCGCGGCGTCACGCCGCCCGAGCGCCGATACGTTTCGCGAACCGCATCGATCGCGTCCTGGTTCCGTCGCGTGCCCGGATGCCGCGCTTCGCCGCGCGCGAGCGCCTCCGCCAGCGCGTGGCGCGCACGGTCCGCCAATTCCGGCGGGAACTCGTTGATCGGGTCGATCTCGCGCTCGAGCTCGAAGCCGTGATACTCGACCCGTCGTCGCAGCACGAGCGGCGAGCGCTTGCTCTCGGGATTGTATAGCAGCTCGCCCTCGGTCACCGTGGCGAACGGCCGCAGGCGTTCGTAGGGGATCTGCGTCCCTTCGATCGATGCCCGCGGATTGCCGAACTTGTCCGCGAAGTACCGCAGCTCACCGGCGATCGGCCCCCAGCTTCCGCACACGCTCGTCTTCGACACGCGCGCATTGTCGCCCGACGCCGTCTGCTCGTCGATCACGAGCGTGAACGGCATGTATTGCGCGAGCAGTTGCTGGAAAGCGGCCAGCGTTTCCTCGCCGGCGTTCGGCATGCGCGACGGCAGCGCCAGACCAACCGCGCGGTAGATGCTCGCCATGCCAAGCGCGGCATCCTCGATCGCCTTCACCAGCGCGCCGCGCCGCTCGGCCCAGCGCTCGATGCGTTCCTCGTCGAACAGATGCCGCGGCAGTCCGTACACCGCTCCCATTCGTCCCGCCGAGGCGTACGCTTCGGCGTAGAGATTGTACGCCGTGAGGTGGTCGCTGCCCGGCACGATCAATCCGTCTAGATCGCGCTCCTCGCGCGTCATGCGGTGCAGCGACTCGACGGAGCTCATCACCGCCAGATACGGCAGCAAGGCGTCATCAGCATTTACCAACAGCTCGGCCCACGCCCGCTCGACCGGCATCGCCTCGACGTCGCGACCGTAGCGCGTGAGCCGGCCGCGCTCCACGATCCCGCGCGTTTCCAGCAGCGCCAATGCCTGCCGATACGCCACGCGATCGAGCGGAACCGGCAGATCCAGCTCGTCGGCGCGGACACCGAGCGCCGCGCAGGTGATCGCGACGCGCTCGGAATCGCCGGCGAGCTGGAACTCCGGCTCGGTCGGCTGGAGCTGCTCGAACTCGATGTCGCGATCCGACAGAATGAACACGCGTCCGCCCTGCACGCGCCCGTGCACGCGTCCCGCCATCTGGAGAATCTCGTTCGCGCCGAGGTGCTCCTGGGTGAGCACGTTCCGCCCGCGATCGATGGCGTTGAAGAACTTCTTGTCGTCGATGATCACGGTGTCGAGCCCGCGCACGTTCAGTGCGCTCTGGCCGGCCGCGGTCATGGCGAGGAAGTACGGCTTCTGCTCGCCGCCCTCGAGGAACGGGCGCAGAATGCGGATCGGTTCTCCGCCGTGATAGAACGCGGTGTTCACGCGCGGCGCCATGCGCCGAACGTGCTCGGCCGCCTCTTCGACGCCGCGGCGCGTCGGTACGAACAGCGCCACGCCGCGCTTCTGCTTCACGAGCTGCCGCAAGAAGCCCTCGTCGAGAAATTGCGGCGGCTGCTTGCGAACGACGCGCACCTGCGCGGCCTTGGACGGATCGAAGTCGTACACCTCGAGCACGGTCGCCGAATCGAGATACCTGGCGTAGAACTCGGGATTGACCGTCGCCGAGAGCCAGACGAATCGGCACCGCGTACGCTTGCCGAGCGCGAGGCAGAGCTCCAGTTCAGCGGAGGTCTGGTGAATCTCGTCGACGACGATGGTGTCGCTCGCGAGGATGTCGCCCTCCTCGAACCATCGGCGCGCGATGCCCGTCGTCACGACGATCACGTTCCACGTCGGCGTTTCCGGCGTCGCTTCACGCTCGCGGTTGACGACGCCGACCTTGAGCTCCCTCGTGCCGAGGATCTCTTCGGCGATCGGTCGGATCGCGAGCGTCTTGCCCGTGCCCGTGCCGGCAACGATGCCGAAACCCTTGCCCGAGCGCGCCATCTCGCGCACGCGCGCGCCGTGATGCTGCTCGAGATACGTCTCGATCTTCAGCTGGACCGCGAGCTCGATCGTCTCGCAGGCTGCGCGCGTCGGCGCAATGACGATCACCCGGCCGGATGACGGCTCGGCCTGAACGAACGATTCGTGATCGGGAAGGTACGGATCGCGGACGTTGCGGGTCACGCCGTGCGATCAAGCAAGGAGGAGGCCGGTTTCGATGTTCGAAGCGTTGGCGGAATGACCACGCGCCAACGCTACCGCGTCGGAGGCCGCTTCGGAAGAATTGGATGTATCGGATGCTTCACCCCCGTGAAGCTCTTCACAGCCGGCGGCAGTGGCTCGGGCTCCTTGTGCTTCTTGTCCGACGAGTCGGCGTAATCGTCGCCGAAGATGACGCGTGCATTCGCCGGACGATTCTTGATCGCGCTCGCGCAGTCGGTCGTCGCCGGCTGCTGTGCGGCGGGAACGTCGTCGATCCAGATCCGGCACATGCCCTTCGGTGGCCGTGACTCGGCGGGAATCGAATCGCTCTTCTTCGTATCGTGCTTCGGGCCGCGCCGCTGCGCCATGGCGGGCGTCGCTGTGGCCATGATGAGTCCGATGCTGAATATCGCGCTCAACCGCTTCATTCAATTCCTCCATCTGCACCCGAACCCCGGGCGTCATCCCCGTGTAAGGCAGGGCCGATGCCACCCGAGACGCACGGTCCAACAGTCGGAAGACTAACGATTTCAATGACTTAGGGGAAACACTGTATACAGTCCACGCCGGTCAGTGTCCATGGCGCAGGAATGGGGTGTCCCTGGGGAGAGACTACGATGTCCGTCGAACATCGAAGGCAGATCGTCGAGATCGTCGCGCGGGGTGAGTGTGGTGCGCCGAATCGGGTTGGTTTGCCTGTGGGGGACGCGGATTGTGCGGAAACTGGCGAACGAGGCGCGAATGCGTTCCGAGTGGCGCATGCAGTTCCATGCGCCAGCTCGAAAGACGATGACTTTGTCGTGGCGGCGTCCCGGTCAGCTCCCCGATCCGCTAATCCGCGAACTCCGCAGCCCCGTTGGACTCTCGTGGCGCGAGATCGCGCCGCTCAGGCCACATCTCAGGGAGAGGAACGGGGTCGCGGAGAACGGCGGAGAACGGCGGAGAACTGCGGAGAGACGCGGAGAGGCGTTCCTGGGCGTGATGAATGATGAATGATGAACGACGCGTGCACCGCGCATGATGCGCGAGATTTCTCGGCGCTCTCGGAAGTGGCATCCCTGATCGGCGATCGGTTCTCGACCCCTCGCAGTTCAAGCCTTCTCAGCAGTGCTCCGCCGTTCTCCGCCGTTCTCCGCAGCTTCGCGACGCTCTAAGAGGCAACGATGCTGGCCCAGCCACAACAGATCTGAAACACGGATGACACGAACGGGACGGAGTGAACGGACAAAGCGAATGCTCTTGGGGTGTGGCGCGACAGACTCGACGCGCCAGTAGCAGCCGATCAGCACCTCGTGCGCCAGTGTCCGTCCTCGTCCGTGTCCCCAATGCGGCCCAACCCGATTCGGCGCGCCACACTCACCCCGCGCGAGGACTACGGACGACGGACGACGGACCACGCACCCCGCCCAAGTCAATCCCCGAAACTGATCCCCGTCGCTCTCGCCGTCAGCACTACGTCGTGCGTGGGATCCACGCGCTTCGGCTCGCGCAACGCCTCCTCGATCGGAATGGTGACGATGTGCGGCGACTGGAGTGCGACCATGTGGCCCCACCTGCCGTCGGCGACGGCGCGCACCGCGGCGCCCCCGAAGCGCGTCGCGAGGAGCCGGTCGTACCCGGTCGGCATGCCGCCGCGCTGCAGGTGTCCGAGCACCAGCGAGCGTGTCTCCTTGCCCGTGCGCTGCTGAATCTCGCGCGCGATCGGCTCGCACAACCCGCCGAGCCGCCGCGACTCGCCGGGTAGCGATTCGCCGATCAGCGATACCGTGCCGCCCTTCGGAAACGCGCCCTCGGCCACGACGACGATCGAGAAGTGGCGGCCGGCGCGGCCGCGCGCCTGGATCTTCTCGCACACTTTCGAGATGTCGTATGGGATCTCCGGAATGAGAATGACGTCGGCCGTACCGGCGAGCCCGGAATGCAGCGCGATGAATCCCGCGTCGCGGCCCATGACCTCGAGCACGATCACACGGTCGTGGCTCTCGGCCGTGGTATGCAGCTTGTCGATCGCGTCGAGGGCGGTGTTCACCGCCGTGTCGAAACCGAACGTCGTGATCGTGCCGCTCACATCGTTGTCGATCGTCTTGGGCACGCCGACGATGTTCATCCCGCGGTCGCACAGGAGCTTGGCGATCGTCAGCGAGCCGTCGCCTCCGATCGAGATCACCGCGTCGATGCCGAGGCGGCGAGCATTGTCGATCAGCTCGTCTGACCGATCCTCTTCGACAATCGACCCGTCCGATTGCACGCGCGGGTAGTGGAACGGATTGCCGCGGTTCGTCGTGCGCAGAATCGTGCCGCCGAGATGCGCGATGCCACGCACGGACTCGCGGGTGAGCGGGATCACTTCGTCTTCACCGAGGAGGCCGGCGAAGCCGCGCTTGATGCCGCACACGTCCCACCCTCGGTTGATCGCCGACAGCACCGCGGCGCGAATAACGGCATTCAGGCCGGGTGCGTCACCGCCCCCGGTGGATATGGCTAGACGCATGAGGAAAACGTGAAAGGTCCGGCCGGTCAGCCGGCCGGATACCGCTGCTCGAGCAGCCCGACCACCTCGCCCGGCCGAGCGTGCCGGTCGAGTTTAGACTTTTCAAAAACCGGTTCGCCGTCGGCGACCACCTCGAACCGACCGCCGCGCGACTGGATCAGCTCGACCTGCGCCTCCGGGAATCGCTCACGAATCTCGGCCGCCAACCTGACGGCACGGGGTTCGTAGCTTCACATCGTGCAATATTCGATCGTGATGGTCATGTGATTTCTGGCGACTAGGTGCTGGGTGCTGGATGCTGGTGGGCTGCTGGTTGCTGGCTGCTGGTCAGCCTCTCCGCGAAGATGATGCCGAACGCCCCCACCGTGCTGCAGGCGGTGCAGCCGCCATCCTGCACTCGCCCGGCGACTCATTGCGATATCGGAACATTATAGACCGCCGCGATCCGCCGGATCGTCGTGTCCTGATGCGCAACGACTTCGCGCAGCGAGTCCAGGCGCGTTTGCAGGTCCGCCACGTCGCTTCGCAATCCACTGATCTCGTTCGCCGCATCATTGAGCGCCTGGGCCGTGTTGGCTTCGGCGCGCGGATTGGCGCACCCCGCGGCCAGGGCGGCGGCACCGGAGAGCACGACGATCGAGCAGCAGCGGGCGACGAGACGGAGCGGCATGGCGAGCGGAGGTGAAGGGAAACGATGCACGTCGGAGCATTATGGTCACGGGCAAGCGTCGCGTCGAGCGCTGATTGGACGCATGCGCCGAACGGGATCGTCGCTGCTCGAAGTTGCGGTGGTGCTCGCACTCACGGGGATTCTGCTGGCGATCGCCCTGCCGCGACTGAACCACCTGCGCGATGCGTCCGCCGTGCGGAGCGCGCTCGACGAAGCCGCGTCCGACTTCTCCGCCGCGCGCCAGGCGGCGATCGCGCGCCGCCGGCTCGTCGCCGTCGTCGTCGACACGACGGCCGCGGCGATCACGGTCGAGTCGGAGGGAACGATTCTCGTCGCCAGCCGATTTCGGCTGACCTATGGCGTGACACTGGCCACCAACCGCGACTCCGCGGTGTACGACGGGCGCGGATTCGGCTACGGTGTCTCCAATCTGAGCCTCGTCGTGCGTCGAGGCGCCGTTGTGGACACGCTGGTCATGTCGCGGCTCGGCCGTGTGCGATGGTGAACGCAGCAACCATCGTCCTCTGGCCTCGGCGTGCGCACGCCGACAGCTTCCGTGCAGACGTTCGTGAGGTTCGTCACAGACCGGCATGTGACCCGCGCGACAGGGGGGTGGGTTATAGCAAAGGACATGAGCGACGATGCCGCCGACGTGCAACGCGTGCTGGCAGGTGACGTCGAGGCGTACGCCGCCTTGGTGGATCGGTACTATGACCGCTGTGCACGATTCGCCATCCGCATGTTGGGCGACCGCGACGACGCGGAAGACGCGCTGCAAGCCACGTTCTTGCGGGCGTATCGGGCATTGCATCGCTATCAGGAGCGCGATCGATTCAGCGCCTGGCTCTACCGGATCCTGGTGAACCAATGCAGGAGCATCGCCGCGCGTCGCTCGCATCGCGAACGTGTGTTCGTGCGGGAAGAGGCGGTGCTGCTGAATGCGCCGGCGCGCGCGACGAGTTGGGCTGGTGAAGACGAGGAAATCGTACAGCGGGTTCTGGCCGAACTGGACCCGTTGTTGCGGGAAGCCTTTCTGCTGAAATACATCGAAGAGATGAGCTACGAGGAAATGTCGGCGCTGACTGGCGTCGGCGTATCTGCCCTGAAGATGCGCGTGAAGCGCGCCTGTGATCGATTGCGGGACCGCTGGGAGCGAATCAAGGATGATTGACTCGGAAGAGCATCCCTACGTCGAGTGGATCGCCCGCGAAGCGCGGCGTCCGGTCCTCACGGACTCGGCCGCCCGGGCGCGTCTCATGGCGGCCATTCGCGCCGAGGCGCCGCGTGCGCTGCGGCGGAGGCGGTGGGCGGGATTGCTGGCGCCGCGCACGCTCATGCTTTCCCCCCTTGGTGGTGCTCTTCTCGCGGCCGGTCTCGTCGGCATCGGCGTGATTGCCGGCCGCTTCGTACACAACCGGGACGTCCGTGCGGCGGACGGGCGGTCCACGACTGTCGCTGTGACTCCGCAGCTCCCGGTTTCAGACACGGTCGTGCAATTCGTGTTCACGGCGCCACGCACGACCCGCGTCTCGCTCGTCGGTGACTTCAACGACTGGGACACGAATCGAACGCCGCTCACGTACGACGGCAACGTGGGAGTCTGGACCGTCACGCTGCCGCTCAGCGCCGGCCGCCACCTGTACGCGTTCGTCGTCGATGGATCGTGGATTCCCGATCCACGCGCACCGCTGGCGCCGGACGGGGGCTTTGGCCATGCGAATTCTGTGAAGATCGTCGGCGGGTCCCGCTCATGACGCACACACCGTGGCGCCGGCGCGCCGCCAGCCTGGCGAGTGCGAGCGCACTGGCCGTTCTCTGCGCGGTTTCGGTGCGCGGCCAGGATCCGGATCCGCTCGGGCGCCTCGACCCGAACAGCCGGTTCGCCATCGAGCTCATCATGGATTCGGCCTCGACGGCTGGCCTGCCGACGCGCCCCTTGATGTCGAAAGTGCTCGAGGGAATCAGCCGCAAGGCGGATGGCCGCCGCATCGTGGCGGTGGTGCGCACCGACTTTGGCTATCTGAAGACCGCCCGCGCCACACTCGGTGGAGTGAGCGAAGAGGAGCTCGCCGCCGCGGCCGCGGTGCTCGAGGCGGGGGCGAAGCCGTCACAGCTCGCGGCGTTCCGCGTGCGCCAGCGCGGACGCAGCGATCTCGAAGCGTTTACTGATTGGGCCGACCTTCTCACCCGCGGCGTTCCGCGGGACGACGCCTCATCGGCGATTACCAAGCTCTGGCAGGACGGCGCGGACGACGCAACCTTTCACAACTTGTGGAAGAGCGTCCAATCCGACATACTCCAAGGGTTGAATCCGGGTACGGCGCTGCAGAACCGGGTTCGCGAGACGCCGGGTGGTCCGACTCCACGCAAGGTGAAGCCGCCCGAGGGGCAGCAGGAGAACCAAAGCTCGAGATAACATGCACGAGCGGAAGGTCGCGATCCTGGCCATTGGTACTGCGCTGCTGGTTCCCGCGCCGCGGGAGCTTGCAGCGCAAGTTGTCTCCAAGCTGGAGGCCGGGTCCTACACGGTCACCGATGGCGCGCTGCCGGTGAGCATGCTGCGCCTGGCGCCCGATTTCCGAGTCGACCTGCCGCACGCGCGGATCACCGCCCACGGTTCGGCGTATGTGTCCGAGCAGCAGCTCCAGGTGGCGGACGGGATCGTGTCGGGGACGTTCACCTCGCCTACGGTTTACGGCGTCCGCGCCGAGATGATCGGCAATGCCAGTCGCGCCGTCGACGACCGGTCCCTCGGCACCGATCAAGTCGACGTGCAGACGCGCATTCACGTGCTGTTCCATCAACGCGGCGGCATGTGGTTCGGCGGCGGCGTCGCGCGCCCCTGGCGCGTGGCGGTCGTGTCGTCGGCCGACATCGCCGACGCGGGTATCTGGGGCAAGCTCGGTGGTGCGACGCTCACCGCGACATTCACGAATTTCTCATTCACCAAGATCGCGGCGGCATCGGACACGGCTGTCGCGTCGCTGTCGTGCGCGGCAGCGACCGACGGCACCTGCGAGCGGCAGTCGCGATTCGGCGATCTGGAAGGCGTGCTGCACTGGGAGGGTGGGCCGCTCGAGCTCGAAGCACAGACCGGCTATCGATTTGGCAATGGATACGACGTCACGCCTGACTCTCGCCGTTGGAGCTCGGCGACCGCCACGATCTGGCTCAACGATCGGATTGCGGTGATCGGCGGCGGCGGCCGCCAACCGGCCCTGCCGCTTCGTGGTCTCCCGGCGCGTTCGTACGGCATGGCCGGTCTCGAGTTGTCCTACTGGCCGTCGTCACGCTCGACGGTGCCGGTGTCGTTCCCCCGTACGGTGCTCGTGAAGAGCTTCGAGGTTCACCCGGCGCCGGAAGGAATGCAGAAGATCGTCATCCACGTAGGCGGCGTGGAGACCGTCGACGTGATGGGCGACTTCAGCGATTGGAGTCCGCTCACGCTAGTCCGGCGCGGGCGCGATCTGTGGGAGCTGTCCATGCCGCTTTCGCCGGGCATGCACCAGATCACCGTGCGCACCGACGGCGGCGCATGGATGGCGCCACCCGGCATGCCGACGATGCACGACAGCTACGGCGGCGACGTCGGGTTGCTCGTGGTGAGCGATCGGAGCGGCCACTAGCCGCTCCGATCGTCGGCCGGCGGTCAGTCTGCGGCCACCGTCCCGAAATCGAACCCGGGAACCGAGATCCGCGGAATCGGCTGGCCGATCACGCGTTCGATCTGCCGCACCATCGCGATCTCGTCCGGCGCCATGAACGTGAACGCGTCGCCTTCGTTCGCCGCGCGTCCCGTGCGTCCAATGCGGTGCACGTAATCCTCGGCCTGCTGCGGCACGTCGTAGTTGACGACGTGGGTGATGCCGGAGATGTCGAGGCCGCGTTGCGCAATGTCGGTCGCGACGAGCACGCGCACTTTCCCGTTCTTGAAATCCTGGAGCGCGCGCGTGCGCTGCGGCTGCGTCTTGTCGGCGTGCATGGCTGTCGAGTTGATACCTTCGCGCTCGAGGTGCCGCACGACGCGATCCGCACCATGCTTGGTGCGCGTGAACACGAGCACGGAGTCGAGCGCCGATTCGCGCAGCAGGCTCGCCAGCAGCGCGCTCTTTCGCTCGCGCGGCACCGGATACACGGCGTGGGTCACCGTGCTCGCCGCGGACGAGCGGCGGCCCACCTGCACGACCACCGGCTTGCGCAGATACTTGCGCGCCAGCGCTTCCACTTCCGGCGGCATCGTCGCGCTGAACAACAGCGTCTGCCGATAGGACGGAATGTCCGAGACGACGCGATTGATCTGCGGCGCGAATCCCATGTCGAGCATGCGATCCGCTTCGTCGAGCACCAGCACTTCGAGATCGTCGAACACTACGTTTTGCCGTTCGAGATGATCGATCAGCCGGCCAGGCGTGGCGACGACGATGTCCGCTCCGGCGCGCAGCTTCTTCTGCTGCGGGTCGAGCGGCACGCCGCCGTAGACACAGACCACCGACAACGACGTGTGACTGGCGTAGCGCCGCACGTTCTCCTCCACCTGCACGCACAGCTCGCGTGTCGGCGTGAGCACCAGCGCGCGCGTGCGGCGCGGGCCGTCGAGGAGTCGATCGATGATCGGAAGGGTGAACGCGGCAGTCTTGCCGGTCCCTGTTTGCGCCAGTCCCATGACGTCGCGCCCCTTGAGCACGAGCGGAATGGCTTCTGACTGGATCGGAGTCGGCGTGGTGTATCCGGCGTCGACCACCGCCTGCATGACGACTTCCGACAGGCCGAGCTCGTCGAACGAGCGCAGTGCGAGCTCGGCCGAACCTGCTGCTTCAGTATTTTCTGTTTCCATGATCCCCATCGCTGCGCACCGGGGCCGCTCACCCGGGACCATCCCGGGACCGGTGACTTGAAAAAGATCCGATGCGCAGAGGGCACACCGGGCAATCGCGCGAAGACACGGCTTCGCGTTGTGCCCGAAGACGGTTGCGGCCCGCGCAGATTCGCGCGTCGTCTTCGAGGTTGCGACGGTGCTGGCGGCGTCCCCCGTGGGTCGCCCCTGCCGCAACAGATAACTTCAATTTAAGTCGTTATGTGACTTGACGCTATGACCTTCAGCGAGAAACTCGCCGATCATCGCGTAAACCTGTTCGGGTTGCTCCTCGTGCACGCAATGCCCGCCGCTCACCTCGTAGACGCGCGCACCAGGCAACTTCTCAGCCGAAGCACGCGCGTTACGAATGAGACGATCCTGTGTGCCGAGGATCACTACGCTCGGGACCGCCAACCGTGCAACGGACTCCGCTGGAACGGGGCGCCAATCGAACTCCTTGAATGTACAGATCGCTGCGTTCACGTATCCCGTCAGCTGTGACGGTGACCAATACTCGTCGACGACGCGCGCGGTCAGCCGAGCGGTGTCGCAATACGCCAGATGTCGCAGCACGGCGCGGAACAGCCAGCGCGGCGCGAGGCGACGGCCGAACGCGCGAACGAGCGGCCGCGGCGGCAATTTGAGCGGCGCCAGATACGGCGCCGACACGAGGCCGGTTGGATTGATCAGCACGAGTCGCCGCACTCGTTCGGGGCGTCGCAGCGCATAGTGCAGCGCGAGACCGCCGCCCATCGATTGTCCGGCGAGTGACGCCGTCGGCAGCGAGAGTGCGTCGAGCAGTGCGTCGACATCCGCGACATACGCGTCCAGCGTGTACGCCCCGCGCGCAAATGGCCGATCGGACAGCCCGAAGCCGCGCAAGTCCACGGCGATCACGCGCAATCCGTAGCCCGGCAGCAGCGCAACGCCGTCGCGGTACATGAAGACCGACGCGCCCCAGCCGTGCAACAAGACCACCGCTCGACCGTCCTGTGGTCCCGCTTCCACGACGCGAACGCGAACGCCGGTCGCGAGCGTGATGAACCTCGTCGTAACGCCGGGAACTCCGGCCGGGTAGAGCTCGTCGGGTGAGAGGGGGTGCGCCATCACCCGAGCTCGATCGTCCTCCCGCTCAGGCGTCCGATGAGACCCAGTCGAAACGTCACGTCGGTCCAGCGCTCTTCGCCGCTCGCGTGCTCCTCGAGCGGGTATACCGCCCAGTGCAGCGGATTCGACGCGCGCGCGGCGTTCGTGCCCTTGTGCGGATGCCAGACGCCGCCCGCATCGCGGTCATCCAGAAAACGCTCATAGAGCTTGTTCCAGTTGTCGTTCTTCCGGAGGTAGCCGAGTCGTGCCATGAGCTCGAGCCAGGTGAGCGCCGAAATCACGTCAGCGTCGGCCACCGCGCGATTGGGCAGCTGGTCCCCGAGCACGAGGTGCGGCTGCGAGACAACCTTGCGCCCGCAGAGCTGCATCGCCTCCTGCCGCGGCAGCGGCTGCTCGAGGTGACGATACAGCACCTCCATCGCGTCGTGGTGCTCCGTCCGGAAGAGCGGCATGTGCGCGAGCATGAGCAAAGCATAAATCGACGGCGGCGCTGCTTCCGGCGGCAGCACGTGCTGATTGCCCGAGCGGACGAACGGCTTCTGCGCGAGCGGCGAACGTAAATAGGAGACGACGCGTTCGAGAATGCGCCGGGCCGCGCCACGCAGGCGCGGATCGCCTTCGTAGCCGGCTTGCGCCAGCGTGGCGGCAGCGGCTTCGCGCAGGATCGCTCGCCCACGATGGGCCAGATCGTCGTCGACCCCTTTGCCGCCGAACTCGAAGAGCAGCTCAGGACTGTCGTCCTCGGCCAGCAACCGAAACAGAATGCGGCGGGCGCGCGCGAGCGGCGGTGTGTCGCGATCCCATCCGTACTCGAGCAAGCGGCGCGCGGCGTTGATCGTTCCGACCCCATCGAACTGTCCGCCACGAGCGGACGGAAGCGTGAGCATCGAGTTGCTCCACGTTCCATCAAACTGTTGCGCAACAGCCAACGACAATGCGGGTCGATGCGTAAACGGGAGAGATCTCACCTGATCGAGAATCGCGTCGCCGAGTTTTGCGACATCACAGATCGCGCGGAATTGGATCGGCGCGGCTGCGTGATCCATCAGCCAGGTGAGCGGAAACGAAATCGACGGTGACGGTGACGGCGCCGCCGGGGTCAGTGGCGGAGCAGGCAGACCGGTACTGGATGGTGAAGGCGGGACGGGCGGCAGTGTCACAGAGCGCTCTTTGCGGGTCCGGGCAGTATTCCACCCGTGGCTGGTGAAGGCGTCCTGCTGAAGGGCGGGTAAGCATAGCAATTTTGAAGCTTTGCGCTAGAGGGCGATAGCCAAGTGGTTGCGCCCGAAAAGCTTGTCGTTGCGCGGGTCATGGCGCGCCCGGAGCTGAAGGCGTTGTCCTGTGGTAATGGTGCCCAGGCATACGCTCGCAGTGCGCACGATTCTCTCCACAATTCTCTCTTTTGGGGGCACAGGTATGAAGAAGATGATTCGCACGGCGATCATGATGGCCGCGATGTTCATGGCGGTCGCCACGGTTGCCAAGGCTCAGGATGCGGGCCAGCAGCAGGGTGGTCGTCGCGGCGGCCGCGGTGTCGCGGCGCTGCTCGAGGGGATCACGCTGACCGACGCGCAGAAAGCCTCGGTCGACTCCATCCAGAAGGCGTTCCAGGAAAAGAACCAGCCGCTGATGGAAGCGATGCGCAACGGTGATCAGGATGCGCGCGCCAAGATGGGCGAGAATCGCAAGGCGCAGACTGAAGCGATCAAGGCCGTCCTCACCGATGACCAGAAGAAGATCTTCGACGAGAACGTCGCGAAAATGCCGCAGCGCGGTGGCCGTCCGCCGGTCTCGCTCTGAACGAATTGCATCGCTGTCTGTAAGCAGTTCGTAGGGTATCGCGGGCCGCCACTCACGTGGCGGCCCGTGGTGCATCGTACGAGTTCTCTCACTCTGGCGGGCGGCGCAGCGCCGCGTCATCTTCCCGCTCGGATGTGTACCGCGACGCTCGCCCCCGGTTGCCACCCCTCGCATGCGCGGTGAGTTTCTCGATCTCTCCGGCGCGTCACTCTACTACTACGCCGCGGGCACGCGCGGCAGCGGCGAACCGATCGTCTGTCTGCACGGCTTCCCCACGTCCGGCCACGTCTGGAGCGCAGTGGTGCCGCTGCTGCCGCCGGGCCACCGCATCGTCGTCCTCGATCTGCTCGGCTACGGACGAAGTGACCGCCCACTCGGCCGCGGCCTCGGTGTCGGCGCGCACGCCGCGCGCGTCGCCGAACTGCTCGACGAATTGCACATCGACCGCGCATGCGTCGTCGGACACGGGATGGGCGGCGGCATTGCGCAGGTGCTCGCGCTGCGCCACCCGGCGCGCGTGTCGAGGCTCTGCCTCGTCAACAGCATCGCGTTCGGAGACGGCGGTATTCGCGCCCGCGTGGCGCGGCTTGCGCGGCCGCTCGCGCCGTACGTTCCTCCGCATACGCTCGGCGCGGTGCTGCGCCGCTTCGTGCAGCGAGGATACACCGACCCGGCGCGCGCCAGCCGATCGATCGATCTGTACCTGCGGCCGTTCGCCGGACCCGATGGCCGCGAGGCGCTGCTCGAGCACATCCGCGCCCAGCATAGTGATGCGCTGCCCGCCGCATCGGACCTCGGTCGCATCGCGGTACCGACCACCATCGTCCGCGGGGCGAACGATCGCGACGATGCCTCGTGTGCCGATCACAGATTGCTCCGCAGCATCTCGGGCGCCACGCTCGTCGTCGCCCCCGATGCGCGCCGATTCGCGCCCGAGGAAGCGCCGCGGCCCGTGGCCGACGCCGTCGCGATGCTGCTCGCCCGCTAACGGCTGCCGCCGGTCACAACTTCTTGAGGTCGTCGGACGCGTCGAGCACGTGCCCAATGTCGCGCGACAGTGCGCGGGCCTCCTGTGTAGCACTCGTCACGTCCTCGATCGATGCGCCGAGACCTGAGGAACGCAGCTTGAGCAGATCCAGTTTCAAGTTCTGCAACATGAGCCCGGCGCGTTCCATCTGATTCACCAGGCCCTGGCGCCGCTCGAGCAGATCGCGTAGCGAGCCGCGCTGCCGCTGCAGCAGCGTCAGCCGGCGCTCGCGTTCCGCCGTCGCCGGTTCGGTCGACAGCGACGCGATGCGGGCGTCGAGTGTGCCGAGCGACGCGCCTGAAACGTCGGCGTCGAGCCGGTGCAGCGTCGTCGCCAGCGTCGCCACGCGTTCGGCGAGCGCGTCCACCGTAGGGCCGACGTCCGGAATGAGATCGCGCTCCACGGGGCGCAGCGCCGCGGCAATCTCGCGCAGGTGCGCACGATCCGCTGCCGCGCGGCGCACCAGATCACCGTATGGCCCGGCGAGCACTTCCGGCGGCACGAGCACCTCCGCCGGTTTGCTCGCGGCGCGACTGTCCTCCGCGGACTTTGGTGTGCGTGCCGGCGACGCGATCGCCGCCGCATCGCCGCGTCCGGCACGCAGCCGGTTGCGAATGCCCTTCTTGAATGCGTCGATCGGCCCCACTCCGTCCGACCAGATGGAGCCGCCCTTCCTGATCGCGTCCAACATCAGAAAGCCGCTCGGAATGAAGAACCACGGAAATCCGTGTGTTGCGGCGTTGATCATGAAGAACAGAGGGCTCATCACCGCGAAGCTGACGGCACTTCGCCGGAACGCGATCACGCGATCCTCGAGCGGCCGATCGTCGTAGACCGCTGCGCGGCTGGTACGCTCACGATACGATGCGGCGAGCGCTTCGTTCGTCATTCTCGCGGCGAACTGGCTGCCGGCCGATCGCATCGCCAGTCGCGCCTGGGTACGATACCAGTGCTTCAGCTCACCCCGGCTCAGGCCTGGCGGCGGCGCAGGATATCCCGCGTCGAGCACAGGCGATGGCTCGAACCCGACCGGCGGAATCGGCGGCAGTGATGGCAGCGGTGCGGTTGGCGCGGACGACGCATGGCGCGGCCGCGATGCACTCTGCGCGGCGTCGAGCGCATCGCGAAACTCCGCCGCATCCGCCCACCGATCTTCCGGCCGTTTCGCCAATGCCCGGTCGATCGCCACGGCAAGATATGCCGGCACTTCGGGTCGCTGGTCGCGGATCGGGCGCGGGCGCTCCGACACGTGCTTCACGAGCATCGCCGGCGTATTCGCCGCCTTGAACGGCGTTTCGCCGGCGAGCATCTGATAGCCGACCACCGCGAGCGAATAGATGTCGCTCCGGCCGTCCACCTCGCGCTCGCCCAGCGCCTGCTCGGGCGACATGTACGCCGGCGTGCCCACCGCCACGCCGGTGACGGTCAGCCGCGTTTCGCCCGCCGCGGCGCGCGCGATGCCGAAATCCGTGACCATCGGCCGGCCGGTCGCCCGATCGATCAGGATGTTGTCGGGCTTGATGTCGCGGTGCACCACGCCGCGTGCATGAGCATACGCTAATGCGTCGGCCACATCGCGCAGCACGCGGACGCTCGCGTCGATCGGCCACCGCCCGTCGCGCGCCAGTCGCGCGCCCAGGCTCTCGCCGTCGATGTACGCCATGACGAAATAGACGAGTCCCGAGTCCGGCGGCTCGTCGACCGCGTAGATCGAAACGATGTTCGGGTGGTTGAGCTGCGCCGCCGTCTGCGCCTCGCGTATGAACCGCGTGCGCACGTCGCTGTTGAACGCCACATCCGGCGGCAGCACCTTGATCGCGACTGGCCGGTGCAGCCGCAGATCGGTCGCGCGATAGACCACCGCCATGCCGCCACGTCCGATCTCGCACTCGATCAGGTAGTGCGCCCCGACCGCGACGGTAACGCGATCGTACAGATAGTCGTTCACCGCTACCGCGCGGCCTGGCGACTCGCCGCGCGCGCTCCGGAAGTGCGTCCAGGATCTGCCGATTCGCCGAGCGCGTTGTCCACGCTGCTCGCGAGGTTCAGCGCGTCCATGGCCAGCGACGTGATGTGCTGCGCCGTCTGCGAGCCGGCGTTCAGCCGAACGAGATCGAACTTCATGTTCTGCAGTGCGAGCACGCAGGTGTCGAGCTTTGCCGCGATCAGGTCGCGACGCGATCCGACGTCCGACAGCGCCCGGCGCTGGCGTTTGAGATAGGCCAATCTCCGGACGCGCTCTTCACTGCCCGCTTCATCGAGCGGATTCGCCGCGCTCTCCAGCCGGGCGATCTCGGCCTCGAGCGCATCGCTGCTCGAGCCGCCGTTGCGTTCCAGTTCGGCGAGCGACGCCGAGAGATACTGCACGCGCTCGAACAGCGCCTCGGCCGACCGTCCCACGTCCGGAATTCGCGACCGCTCGGCCGACGACATTCGCGACAGCATGCGGAGAATCTCGTCGCGGTCGCTCTGCGCGCGGCGAATGCGATCGCTCTGCGCTGCGTTCGCTGAATCGGCGAAGGGCGCCGGAGAGACCGAGGGCAATGCCGGCTGCGACCCGCGTTGCAAGCGCCGCTCCCGCCGCTGCTCGCGCATCGCGCGGCGCTGGCCGGGATCGAACAAGGCGCGCACGTAGCTGAGGAAATCGTCCGCGACGTCGACCAGATCGCGATCCCGCGGCTGGCGGAACACGTCGCGCCAGTCGTAGCCGTCCGCCCACAGCTTGGCGTACTTGAACGCGAGATAGATGCTCCACAGCACCGTGATGCCGAAGAAGTCGCTGCCGCCCACGATGGACGCGACGACGATCACGGCGTTGACGAACAGGTACGGCGCGAGCTTGCGGCGGAAGCGCACGACCGGGAACGCTTCCCACCGCCGCAGCTCGTCAGACGTGGGCGCACTGACCGCGAAACGGTCCGTGGTCGCGGCGATTGGATACGACGGCGTTCCGCTCCATGCTGCATCCGCGCGCGGAGGAGGAGCCTGAGCCGCGGACGACAACGCGGGCGTAATGCGCCCGGTGTCCAGCGCAGCGACGACCGCCTCGGCCGACGGGAATCGATTGGCCGGATCCTTTTCCAGCAACACCATGATCGTGCGCGCGAGATCAGGCGGCACGTCGGCGCGGCGCTGCTCGATCGGGGTCGGCCGCTCCGAGATGTGCTTGACGAGAATGGCCGGCGTGCTGTTGGCGATGAACGGCGGCTCGCCCGTCAACATCTGGTAGCCGAGGATGCCGAGCGAATAGAGATCGCTGCGGCCATCGACCGTGCGCTCGCCGGCGGCCTGTTCGGGCGACATGTATGTCGGCGTGCCGATCGCGATGCCCGTTGCCGTCAGTCGCGTGTCGCCGCCATCGGTCACGGCGCGCGCGATGCCGAAGTCCGTGACCATCGGCCGGCCGCTCTGCGCGTCGATCAAGATATTGTCGGGCTTGATGTCGCGGTGCACAACGCCCCTCTCGTGGGCGTATGCGAGCGCGTCGGCCACGTCGCGTAGCGTGCGGCGTGTCTCGTCCACCGACAACGTGCCGTGATCGTGCAACCGCTTCGCGAGGTTGTCCCCCGTGATGTACGCCATCACGAAGTACACGATGTTCTCAGTCTCGTCGACGGCGTAGATGTCGACGATGTTCGGGTGGTTCAGCTGCGCGGCGGTTTCCGCCTCACGCAGAAAGCGCGTCTTGATCTCGCTGCGGAACGCGAGCTCGGGCGGCAGCACCTTGATCGCCACGGTGCGCTTGAGCCGGCGATCCTTGGCGCGGTAGACCACTCCCATTCCCCCGCGACCGATCTCGCAGTCCAGCTCGTAGTGCGGGCTGAGCACGCGTTCGACGTGCGCACGCAGCTCGGAGTCCGAGGAGGGAACGACAGGATCCGACAATCGGGTGACTCGGGGCTATGGGCGGAAGCTGCGAGGATGACGCATTTTAGCACTCGGCGAAAGTTCCGGAAAGGATGCAAGCCGCCGCGGCAGCACGAGCGACAGTGCGGCAACGTTGCCCCATCGATTGCTGCCAGGATGACGCGCCGCCCTCGTCCGCGATATGCTCATGAGCACTCCCATAGCATCGGCCGACGTAACGTCTCCGCGCCACAGCACTTAGCTGTCGGAACCATTCGATGGAATGGAGTGTGCGACTGGCGCCCCATCGTAGACGGCCACCTTCCGTTCTTCTTCGCTGGAATTGCTCATGGCTACTCGCCAGACACTTCCCGTGCTGCCGCTTCGGGGCACGGTCATCTTTCCGGGCCTCACCGCGCCCATTGCCGCGGGACGTCCGGGAACTCTTCGCGCCATCGAGGCCGCCTTGAAGGGCGAACGGCTCGTGTTCGCCGTCGCTCAGCGCGACAACACCGACGAGCCTACGCCCGACATCCTTTATTCGATGGGCGTCATTGCTCGCATTGGACAGATCCAACGCGGGCTCGGTGGCGTGCAGCTGCTGCTCCAGGGTGAGCAGCGCGCCACTTCGCTTCAATACTCGACTACCGAAGGCTATCTCAGCGCCGTCGTCATGCCGGTCGAGGAGATGAAGCCGCTCAATGAAAACGATCCCTCGTTCGTCGCGTTGCACAAGGAATTGCGCGAGCGCGCCGCGGAGCTGGGCGAGCGGCGCGGCCTTCCCGAGGAAGTCGTTCACCAGGTGCTCGACGCCGTCACTGATCCGGGCCGATTTGCCGATCTCGTCGCCGGCTACATCGAGCTGCAGCCAGCCGAAAAGCAGGGACTGCTCGAGACGCTGAGCGTCGAGGAGCGGCTGCGCCGCGTACTCGTGCACGTGCAGAAGCAGATCGGCATGCTCGAGATGCAGGAGGAGATCAAGTCGCAGGTGCAGGAGGAGCTCGGTGAACGCCAGCGCGAGATGTACCTCCGCGAGCAGATGAAGGCGATTCAGAAAGAGCTCGGCGACGACGATCAGTCCAAGGAGATGACCGAGCTTCGCGAGAAGCTCAACAAGCTCGATCTCCCCAAGGAGGCGCGGCAGGAAGTCGAGCGCGAGCTGGGCCGACTCGAGCGCTCCGGTCGCGAGTCGATGGAGGCGCAGGTCATTCGCACGTATCTGGAATGGATTGCCGAGCTGCCGTGGAACAATCGATCGGACGACAACCTCGATCTGAGCCACGCGCAGACGGTGCTCGACGAGGATCACTATGGTTTGCCCGACGTGAAGGATCGCGTGCTCGAGTTCCTCGCGGTGCGGCAGCTTCGCGCCGTGCAGATGGAGAACGAGCT
>Ga0070680_100000361_pt1 | contig 30618 bp, 26 predicted proteins | sample KBSC73BmetaG_FD_64672 | JGI IMG/M metagenome (GOLD analysis project Ga0070680, IMG submission 64672) | Corn rhizosphere microbial communities from Kellogg Biological Station, Michigan, USA - KBS C7-3B metaG | ecosystem: Host-associated > Plants > Roots > Rhizosphere | place: USA: Michigan...
GCGATGAATTGGGGGTCGATCATCGGGGTCCGGGGCTCGAGGTGGCACCCACCGTACGGTGTGCGCCGTGGCCGCAGTTTCGTTTGCCGGTTCCCCGACACAATTCGGGGGTCAGCGGGACAGATACAGTAGGAGCTCGCGCACCGACGCCGCGTTTGCCAGTCGCGCGGCCCAGTAGCCCCGTTGCCGCGCGTTGAAACGATGCATCGACAAATGAAACGGTACAACGGTCCAGGCGTTCGGCGACGATTGTATTTAGGGGCCCGCGCACGAGGCGCGAGTTCGCTCGGTCAATCCACGGTTCGAGGGTACACCCATGCCGGTCGACCGAACACACGCGGCGCGCACCCGTACCGGAGCGACGCCCACGTGTACACTTGCGAACGTCGCGTCGTCTGACGACCGCGAGTCTTGTGTACGCGCGTCGCGCGCGTGCTCAGACGACCGCGTCGGCCGTATCCGCTCGACGCCCGCGTATGCAGACGACTCGAGCAGCCGTTCACGCGCGACGCCCGCGCGTGCACTCGCGACGCCCGCGTGGTCAGATCACCGCGATGCGTGTTCCCGCACAGCGCTCACCCGTACACGTGCGAGCGTCGGGTGCTCAGCCGACCGCGATATCCGTTTACTTCCCACGCCCACGCGTACACCTGCCGCGCGCGACCGCACACCTCCGACGCGCGCGACGCGAGATCGCTGCGACATGCGTGCACCTCAGACGCGCACGTGGTCACACGACCGCGATGCTCGTTCACCTCCGATGCGCGCCGGTACACGCAGCCGAATCGCGCGGTGAGACGACTCCGACCTCCGTACACGTCCGGCGCCCACGTCGTGAGATGACTTCGACATCAGCGTCCGCGCGTTTCCCACCGGATCCGCCGCGACGCATCGCATTCCACGCCGTTCAACGCAGTTCAATCCAGGAGACCCACATGAGAACCACCGATGCCACCGTGCTTTCGACCCTCCACCAGGCCCGCGCGTTCATCGAAAGCCACATCGATCGGCTAGGCGCGATCGAATCGGCCGGATACCGCCGGAAGCTGGAAGAGGTCATCTCCGAGCTGGAGCAGTTCTCGGTCGAGCAGGACACGGCCCACCGGACGAGCAAGGGGCAGTTGGCGCGTCAACGGGCGCTCTGCGCCGCGCTCCGGCTGAACCACATGCGGCCGATCGCCGCCATCGCGGCCGCGCGGCTGCGCGAGATTCCGGAGTTCAACGCGTTCCGCATGCCGCTTCATCGAGCCAGGACGACGGAGCTCGCGATCGCCGCGGACGCGATGGCGAAAATGGCACGAGCCTACGCCTCCGTGTTCATCGAGGGCGGGCTGGCGCAGGACTTCGTCGAACAGCTCGAGGCTGCGGCCCGGGCGCTCGTCGACTGCGTCACCGAACGCCAAACGACGCTGACGCTCAAGGCAGGCGCTTCGGCCGGACTTCGGACCGCGGCCTCACGCGGCCGCCATGTATTGCGCGTGCTCAGCGCGCTGATCGAGCCGAAGCTGGAGCACGACGACGCGCTGCTCGCCGGCTGGCGAACCGCGCGGCACATCCGCCGGCCGGCGAAAGCGCAGCCGGTCGTCTTTCCGCTGATGGGATTGGCGGTGACGCCTTCAGTGCCGGTCCAACTGGCGTTGCCGCCGGGGCCGAGTGAGCAGATTTCGAGGAGTGAGATGCACGCCGAGGCAGTGGAGCTGGATCGAGCCAGCGTTCAGCCGGCGCCTTCACTCTGACCCGAGGCGGCATCGGGGCTCTGACGGCGAGACCAGTCCATAGCTCGGAGATTCCGAGATCTCAGATCTGAGAAAGAACACCAATCCGGCCCGCCTGGAGAGTGCAACAGATGCAAGAGCTCAGAAGTGAGACGCGCGGTCTAAGCTCTGAGATCTGACGCCTGCTACACCATCCGGGCGAGAGGATTGGTGTTCTTCCTGACGTCTGTCATCTCGCAATCTCGGAGCTCTCGACTGGTCTCGCCTTCAGAGCCCCGATGCGTGACTCGAGGCCGAGCGGCAAAATGCCCGCATCTGATATCTCAGATCTGATAACTGCCGGCTGGCCGATCTACTAGCAGCCGGCAACGCATACCCACCCTCCGCCGCTGACCAGCGCGTCGACTCGCCCGGTGACGCGCTGCTGTCGGAGTGCAACGACGTCGAAGCTCTTGCCAATCCGCGCCCCCGATGCGCGCAACGGCAAGGTGCGATACTGCGTCGGCCAGACGAACCAGACGACGGCACTCACCGCGACCGCGAGCGCCAATCCGATCGCGCGGCGACGGCGGAGGGCGAGACTCAGCACCGCATTCGCTACTGCTTGACCGATACTCCATGCGCGAGCTCGCGCCAAGCGAAGGGCCGCCATCGCGGCATCGAATCTGGCACGCGGCGCGGCAAGCGACGCACGGGGCACCTCGATGGTGATGCCGCGTGGTTCGATGACTTCATGGAGTCGCGGCAGCACCGCGAGCGGGATTGGGCCACGCAACTTGCGGCGGCTGGTGATGAGAATCACGAACACTCCAGCCACGACCGCGATCAGCAACGCGTCCATCATCCTGACCCTCCTTGGCCACTCGTTTGGAGGACGATGCCCGCCGGCGCCGAGTCAAAGAATCGGGCTCTTGGATTGGTGACTGAGGGCACAAATTAGAGCGACGCAGCAAAGCCTCAACGGCGCCTAATCGAAGCGGCGTTGAGGCTTTGCTGCTCAGAGTTGGCCGGCGGCGGTCAGGCGTCCGCATTATGCGGTGTACCGCTAGGCGCCCGGAAACCAAACGACGCCAACGTGGACTCTCGTGGTCATGACATTGATGGCGTCTGAACTCACGGCGGAGTTATTGACCTCAAAGTTGGTGAAGTCTCCGAACGCCCAAGTCGCATCTGCCGAGAACGCGAATGACGGAGTAAAGTGGGCGTTGAGCCCCACGCCGGCGGAGACGCCCCCGCCCGAGCCGGTAACAGTGTTCCCGCTGATCGACTCCGAGACTGCGCGACCTGACAAGCCAAACTGGATGAATGGAACTACGACGTTTGGCCCAGTGCGGAAGTGGCGACGAACGCCAAGATCAACGTGACCGAGCGAATAGGTGCCCCCGTCGCTGGCGTTCATCGTGGCGCCGCTACCGTCACCGTACAGCGCCCACTTGGAGTTGAAGCCGTAGCCCAAAACCAAGCCGCCACCGGATCCAGATTCCATCGGTGCGCCCGACTGATTTACTTGGCTTGCGTCACCTTCATATCCCAAGCCAACAAAAAAGCCGGACGAGTGTGAGCGAATGGCTCGACTGACCGTGGCAGCGCCCGGTACTTGGCTGGCAACCATCGCTGGCGCCAGACAGAGCGCCACGGCAAGAGACGCTGCGCTCGGCCCGGGAACACGAAAGCGAAGTTTCATAAGGACCTCATGAGAGGATGGGGTTGCGCGTCGCGGAGACGACTTCGGACGCATTGTGCCTCCGCCTGCGAAGGTCACGTTTTCACTTCCGTGGCCATCACGGACTGTCAGGCCGACGACATGCCGCGCGCACCGTCACATATTAAATCACCTTAATATATGAAGTCTCTTGCGCGTTTACCCGTAACAGCGGACCAGACGCATTGCCAACGCTGATATGAGCGAATGCCGGACATTACGATTCTGTAATCGTTGCTGCTGATGGGGGTACGGCGTCTTCATGATGTAGCTCAGTTCGCGTGACGACGCCGTCGCGAAATTCTCCCGCCAATCACCCCAAGCATCATGCGTAAAGCTTTCTTGCTCGTCGCACTTATCATCGCCGCGGGTTGCGGCGGTGATTCCCCCAGTGGCCCCGGCTCGAACATCGCCGGCAACTGGTCGGGGATCGATCTCGAGTAATATGGTCGGCGACGGAACGCTCACCGTGACGTTCCTGCAGTCGGGAAAGACACTGTCGGGTACGTGGGCGACCACGTTCACCGACCCGTCGTATAATGACAGCGGTAGTCTGTCAGGAGCGGTGGACGGCGCTCAGGTAGCCGCGACCCTGACCCCGAGCGATCCCACTTCGTGCCCGTACAACGTTGCTGGAACATTCAGCGGCGCTGCGATCAACGGCACATTTGCGGCGTTCGATTGCACCGTCTCGGCGAGCGGCTCTTTCGAGGTCGAAAAGCAGTAGGCAGTTCTCGAGTAGTGAGCGTCGATCTGCCATCTCTGAACAAGTCTGCATGCTCAGGCCCCATGTACGGTCGGCGCCTTCGTCATACGTAACCACACGATCGGCAAGCAGAACGGCGCCTCGTGGAGGCGCCGTTCTGCTTGCTCGAGCCACGTTATGACGGAGCTCGATGGTACGGAGGAAATCTTCATCTGAAAAAACGAAAACGGCTGCCCGATGTGAACTCCGGTAATCGTTGGTCAACGAGGTGCCGAGTGGAGTCCCCGGTACCGTCAATCTCGACGACCGATCCCGCACGCGCTTTAGCCCCGAATCAGGCGCCCGTCACCATCCTCCCCTGAGGATCATCGTCCGGTCGTTGGGGATCCGTGAGCATCCGGGCGATTGGGGCCATCCCGAAGCCTCCGCGCTGATCAGCCGGATCTGGCCTGGCGTGAGCACCGCTGGTACGAACGGGCGCCGGCCGATTACCGTCATAGCGAGTCGCGCGTGGTATTGACGCAAACCACGGCCTGCTTGGGTTCACAATTCGGTGGGAGTCGGCCATGTATGCGCCCGAGGACGTGCACAGGCTCTCTGACTTCTGATCCAATACGCGCTACCGCAAGCGGAACTAATCCACCTGATCGCGCGAGACGTGGAGGAAGTGGGCGTTCTCGATCATCTAGGTGTAAATGTCGGTCCCGGCCGTCTTTAGGTAACGGGCCTTGATCATATCCGCCGAGCCGCGCGTCGTGACGAGATGCGGACGCACGCGTAAGTTCTGCTCGACGCTTGCTCCCTAATGTCGCGGTCGAGCCAACCGTGCTACCTAGCGTGATCCGGAATGGACGGCGCAGCACGCTGCCGGCAGGATTTGTGGACCCGAACTTGGCGTTCACGGTCTAGAGGAACTCCCGGCTGGCCGGATCGAATCCGCGGATCTGATACAGCGTCGGCTTCGGAAACGGGAGCACTCCCCACCTGCGCACATTGTTCATACCGTGGAGTAGCTCATCGAGGCCGCTCGTGATGTTGCTGAAGAGGAGAGAGATCCGCGTGCGGTTGTCGAGACGCGGAATCCTCCGGCCGTAATGCTCGCTTTTGTCGTCGTCCCGGACGGGACCGAAACACGCATTCTGAGCGGCGATGGTGCCCAGCTGCGACCGAGTCAGCCAAGGCGCGCCGCAAGCGGAGATATCGTGACGCGATTCCGATGCAACGCTTGCCAGGATCGCGATCGATTGGAGATCTCTAATAGTTTCCCTGACGTCATCGCCTTTTCGGGGCAGCAGGTCCCGTAGCTGCGGCTCGGCATAATCGGCATGAAACTCTGGGGACCCTGGCACGCGCTCGTTCCACTTGTGCGACATGCCGGACGCCATGAACTCGGAGCATTGCGGCGTCCACGCGCTCTTCGACAAGCGCGGTGTGGAACAACGCCGCAATATTAAGATTGTCTAGTCCTTTCCCTTATCGGAGTTAACTCATCGGGCTCGCCCCTATCCTCCGTGACGCGGTGTCGAGAAGAGCGGGTCAACTCTAGACGCATTGTACGCGGGGCGCGACCCTGTACACCAAATTCAGACTAGCCCGGCAATCCGATAAGGAGTATTATGGCCCTACAACCAATATCCGCGACGACGCGGCGCTGTGCATTCGGAACCGGCGGCCATTGTGCCGAGAAGCCGCGCCTCAGGATCGAATGTTTCCGTCGTCTCCGGTCCGCGTACATCTCGGAAGCAGCCGATTGGCGATTCGCCTCAGTGCAGCGGCAATCGTCGAAGATGTTTTGCGGTTGCCGAGTCATTGGCGAGTCGTAGTTTGCCAGACTGACCAGGCATTCATTGAGGCGACGTCGAACTGGGACACTCGGGGCGCCATCTGCGAAATTTCGCCGGCGCTTCCGCTCTCCCCGAACCTGCAAACGACGTTGCTCCACTTTGGCCGTCGTGCACCCCTTCTGATTCGCACGGACGTACGGCCACAGTCAGCCCGCGACCTCCTCATGTTTGCATCCGAGCTGACCAATCTATGCATCTCGCTGATCGGCTATGATGGACTGAGCCGTGATGTCGAGCGGATTACTTCCAGTCAGCTGCCGATCGGTGCGGAACAGGCCATTCTCGCCCGGATGGTGAACGTCAGGAGCGATATCCGCCAGTACGTTGTTGGCGGAGTCGTTGCGGCTCGCAGGAAAATCGAAATGCCGGAATTCGCGGCACTCTGTCGCTGCTCGGTGAGAACCTTAGAATCGCGAATGCGGGCAGCGAACACGATTCCCCCGCATTCTCTAATCGGCTGGCTCGTATGCTTACATGCGCTCTGGTGGTTAGAGCAAACCGGGGGCAGCATCAAAACCGCTGCGTCTACCGCCGGTTTTGCTGACGCCGCTGCATTTAGCAATTACTTCTTACGTCATCTTGGCGAAAGGCCATCGATGGCTCTGGAGCGACAAGGCTTTTGGAGAACGCTGGACACGTTCGCAAAGCTGCTATCTTCTGCGTAAATCGTAATGTGGCTGCGGGTCGGCGGTATACTGATCCGCTGCAATTCATAGCTACCATTGGCTGTCGCCTGATTCGCAGGACGCCAATATGAGTTCCAATGTGACGCCGGTGGACCGAGCCGTGGCCACTTGTGTTCAGCGGAATATCGACAGCCATTTTGCGATTTACTCCCGAACCGACATCGCGTTTCACGCCGAAGTCGCACGTGTTCGGCGGCAACTCTGAAGCCGCGAAGCCCAGGGTCGCGCAACGCATGAATAAGAGCGGCGCTCTCGTGAGAAAAACCATGAATTGGTTCAGGACCGGGGGCAAGAGTATTAGAATCCCCGCGGAGTTGCACTTTCCAGTCGTCGTCGCTCTCGTGGCCGGAGCATGTCAGCGGCAACCGATAGGACCCGTGGGCCAGCCACGTGCTAGAGAGAGTTCCGGCGCGTGTAAGCAACGAATCTGGTCAGCGCCAGCGCCGCTACTGACACCACCGGCATCCAGACGGTCCGTTGCGCGGAATCCGTCGATCGCAGCTGATGCTAATGATGTCTATATCGTCGGCAATGACGTGCCTTTCTTGGACAAGCCAGTTCGCGTTGGTGAAACCTTCACCGCGTGGCGAGTTGGGCACGGCTCGATCGGCGCGCCGGCAGCGGATCGTGCATTCGTGTCGCCCAAGGCAGTGCTCGACTCTTCGGGCCGGCTGCACGTCGTGTGGGCGGAGCCGGCCGCACTTGAACCAGTCATTCCACCGTACCACTGGATGCTGCTCCAAGCCTCGAGTTTGTGGAGCGCAGAGTACCAGCCGGATAGCGGATGGTCTTCGCCGACACTGATCTACTCGGGACCTGTTGTCTGGACGGGGGTGATGAGAGGGACTGTCGGCGGGGGAGAGGAGAGCGAGAATTTGATTGCAGCTCCGATTGAGGGTGGCGGCGCTCTCGTGGTTGACTTCTCGGGTGGTCGATGGAGCGCGACGCCCGTCCCCATTCGTCCGGAACCAGCATATGTAAGCGTGCTCGGTCTTGGAACGAAACGCCTACTGGCTGTTGTGAAGGCCGACACTACACAGACGCAGGACCGGAATAGTGTTTTCCTCTACGAGCAGAGGGCCGACGGTCCGTGGCGCCTAGCGAGCCTGGTGCAGCACTCGGGGACACAGCCAGCAATGGAAGTCAAGCTGCTGAAGGGGACCGGAGGGCGCGTTCATATGATATGGCGGCAGATGCTTCGCGAAGACTACTTCGTGATTCGACATGCATCGTCGGATGACGGCGGAGAGTCCTTCTCCAACCCGAGCGACCTTCCGTCCGGCGGGCTCATTCGAGGCGTCGACGCGGCGACTGATGACTGCGGGCGCGTGCACGTTGTCTACGAGGACTGGAGTGGAGGTATGGATGCGGTCCGAATCGGCTACGCAACGTGGGATGGCGTGTGGTCCAAGCCACAGCGGCTCTTCCCAACCTATACTGCCGGAGAGTTAGCTCTGGCACGTCGGACAAATGGCTCGCTCATGCTCGCCTTTCTCGGCTCGAACTCCGTAGTCACTGACAAGAATCCTGAGCAAATGATGTTCGCGGAACTGCGTTGATGAACGGTGTGACTCGAGAGAGTGAGGCGCACTGTCTCAGCGGAGCGCCGATGCCTCGCTACCGTACGGTTCGAACGTGCACTACACAATGTTGCATCGCCGCATAACCAACCTGGAGGGCAACATGAAATGCTCAGAAGGACGGGCGGAAGCCCCGCGCCGCTTGTGTGCAGACACGTGGCTGTGGGCATGGATTGCAATGCTCGCCGTCTCGCTGTGCGGATGCGAGGCAGCGATGACCAAAGCTCCGAGCATTACCGCCCCTATCGCGTCCAAGCCATCCGGAGATGTCTTGGTGAGCGACGGCGCACCTTCAGCCTGTTTCGCCAACAGTTACGCGTGTGGCGGCTTTTTTCCCAGAATTGGAGCGTGGTACGGAGACTATCTGATCCAAGGGGACGACGAGATCGGGGCGTGGACCAGAACTTGGCTTCCCGGAGGCGGGACGGCATATCTATCCGCCGTCGGAAAGGCGACCGTCTACCGACAGGGGTACGAGTCGCAGACTTTCCAGCTGGCGTGTAGCAATAGCGCTAGCGAGTGCCATGATGGGTTTCACACATGGAACACATGTAACGTTTCGCATAACGAAATCCATGGAACTACCACCCACGAGGCGCAGGGCGCGCTCAAGGTCTGGGAAGGCCGTTTCAGTGACAGCCGAACGTGCGACCCTCCGCCCGGCAACGAGATGGCGTGCGACGAAAACGGAACGCCGGTGGACGAGGGTGGTGACCCGGCCAACTGCCCTACCGATGACAGCAGCGATGACGGCGACCCGACGCCGACGGGCACGCAATTCTACCCTGGTGACTACACGAACGGCGAAACTGTGGACTTTGCCACGGGCATTGGGGATGGGGGAACGAGTGTGTGCGGCTCCGCCGCTCAGGTGGAGCAGATTTGTATCGACATATGGGACGAGGCGAATGAAACATGGCAGCCATACGCCTGCGGTTACGCCACAACGTGTTAGTTCGCCCGCAACTGCGGCTTGATCGGAGCGACGGGCCGAGCCGCGAAGGATCGGTCATCCAAGGATTTCCGCGCTTCGCGAATACTTTTCCGGAGGTATGCAATGCTTACGCGTCGCATAGCTGTAGTCGGCATGGCGCTCGCCCTTGTGCTCGCACCGCAAGAGGGTAGGACCCAAGTCGTCAGAGCTCGCCGGCAAGTTCCAGCAACGGTAGCCATGGTTGACAGTCTTCCCATACCTGGTGTGCCTTTCGTCGTGCAGCGACGACCTGACCAAATGCCGAGAGATCTGATTCTAGTCCGCGCGAGTGCGACGCCGGACGAACTGTCTGATGCGGTGTGGACTCTGCTTACGGCGCGTCTGGCTGACGGCGATTATCCTGCTACGAGAGCTATGGTTCGCATGCGTCCGCAGCAGCACTCGCCCGCGGCACGAAAGCAGTTCCCCGGTACGCCGGGGATACTAGCCAGGCTCCGCAAAGCGAATCCGCGGGCGATTGAAGGCATCGGAAATGCGCGCGCTGTCGCTATCTGGCTACCGCGGCAAGCGCATCGAGCTGGTGCTTTGGGCCTGAAAAAGCCGTAGGAACTTTGTGATAAACCGAGACGTGGGCGGGGCCGTCAGCTGACCGACAAGCCGAGGTCCCTCTCACCGATTCCGGGGTTGTAGTCGCCCGCCGACACACCATCGACCGTTTACCAGATCGACAATCCAGATCGACGGGCGTCATGTCGCTGGCTCGTCGAGCCCAGGCGCAAAAGCGATGAACCGATGCCAAACGCTGATATCGCCGAGCCGCCGTGAATGCCGCGATGCGGAGCACCAGGAAGACGGTCGGAGAGATAGGTACGACCTCCACGCGCCTCAGCACGCCGCGTAACATGGCGAGCTCGAGGAGCGCCGACCGCCGTGGCCGCCTCTCGCGGCGCGGCAGTATACTTCCGACGCCTCAATGACCGGATTTCTCGTGAAGAGCCCGCGTTTCTTCGCAAGCCCGAACACGCGGTTCACATTGCAGAGGCTCCTTGGCGGTGACGACGGTGCCTTGCTTCGCGAGCGGTTCGACAGCGGCCGGGATCATCGGCGACGTTATCTCCGCAATGGGCAGCGACCCGGCCCAGTCAGAATGTCCCGCTCGAACGCGCGGCTCGCCGTCGCGACTGGGACGGGCTCCAGTCCTCGCGGCAGAGCGCCGGCCACGACTCGACGACACTCGCGAAGGCGGTTGCCGCTTGAGCACGGCGCCCGTTGCGCGCCTTTGATGGATCACGGCTTGTCAACGCCGGTTGAAAATGGGACACCGTCACCGGTAAAATGGGGGTAATTTCGGCAACCGGCAGTCTTCCAATCGCGGGTAGCACGTCGCGTTCGAGCGCAATCTTCGACTTCTCGTTGTGAATCTGGCTCCAATCGCGCCGCTTCTTCGCCAGCCAATCCGAGGCGACTCCGGCAAAGGTGTTGTCCGACGCTGTGGCAGCCTCGGCTCGGCTCACAAGCCGCGCTTTCAGCGGATCGCGACCTTCTCGAAGGTGGGACTTCACAGAGTCGCGCGCTGCCCGGGCCTCCTCCAGTGAGACTTCGGGATAGACACCGATCGCGTACAGTCGCTCCTTCCCGCCACAGTTCGCGGACGGCCTTGAAACAGTCAAGATCGAAATGGACGATATCGCGGTCTAAAAACGAGCAGGGGCACCCTTTTCCGGATGCCCCTGGAACTTCTTGGATTGCTCCTCAGTGGAGGCGCCGGGAATTGAACCCGGGTCCGAGAATAGATCGACCACAGCTACTACGTGCGTAGTCCGCCCTTGAATGTCTCCGCGCGCTGGTTGGCAGACGACCCACTCGCGGATGAGCCTCCTTGATTTCACCAGCGCGCCGGAGGCGGTCGCGCCAGCAATCCCGGATTTCCGATACCCAGCAAGCCGCCCCGGGCGGGCTTCCTACTGGGCACTTGCAGGCCTAACTAAAAGTTAGGCGGCAAGGGCGAAGTTGTTGTTCGCAGTTGGATTTTTGTCGAGTGTTTTACCAGGTTCCCGACGACCTGGGCACGCAGCCACGGCTTCACTTACCCCGTCGAAGCCAGTCGCCCCCGTAGCACCAAATCTAATCGGTCCGGGGCCGCACTTCAACAGCCAATCATCTCATACGGTCTAGTCAGTGCGGCTTGTAAAGCGCTGGCGTCACATGGCTTGGCTGAATCACTCTCACGCAGTTTCTGCCAGCCGCCTTCGCCTCGTACAGCGCCTTGTCGGCCGCCGCCACCAGCCAGTCGCCATAAGGCACCGGCAGCGGGTATGTCGCCACTCCGAACGACGCGGTCACCGGAATCGCCTGGCCGTCGTGCATCGCCGGCCGGGTCTCCAACACGACCCGTAACCGCTCAGCCAGCTCGGACGCCCCCGCCTGCGAAGTCTGCGGCAGCAGCACGGCAATCTCCTCGCCGCCGTACCGGGCGCACAGGTCCACCGTTCGCACCGCGTCCGCAAGCACGCGCGACACGTGCTTGAGCACGGTGTCGCCGGCGTCGTGGCCGAGCCGATCGTTGACCTCCTTGAAGTGGTCGAGATCGGCAAAGATCAGCGAGCAGGTGCCGCCGAACCGGTCCGACTGTGCAACGGCAGCTCGCAACGTCTCCTCGAAATGCCGCCGGTTGGAGAGCCCGGTGAGCGAGTCCGTGCGCGCGCGACGGCTCACCTCCTCGATCTCCCACACGATCTCCAGCGGACCGCGGGCCACCGCGGCCAGCAGCCCGACGTTCCGCCCCTCGTGCTGGCTGATGTCGCCGACGTGCCGACCTTCCACCACCAGCGCGCCGATCACCTGATCGTCGCTCACGACCGGCACGATCGCCACCGACCCGATCGGCCGCGCGATGCCGCCGAACGGACAGTGCTCGGCTGTCGCGGCACGGGCGTCCTCCAGCACGAGCGGCAGGCGCTCCACACAGACCCGGCCGACGAGCGAATCGGCAGTGACGTGAAAGCCGGTCTCCAGATCGGCGCCGGCCGAGATCGACTGGAGAACGCCGTGCTGGTCGGTGGCGCTCCAACGCACCACGCCGGCGATCGGGGCGGACGTGACGTCGCGCGCCGTGTCGCACAAGGTCTGTGCGAGCGTCTCGGCGGTTCGCTTTTCGTGCAGGCGCTGCACCGCGTGCAACAGCGCGTCGCTCTGGCGCATGTGTCGCCCGTACTCGCGCCGGACCTCGAACAGTTGCACCAGGTTCGAGACCTGTGCGGCAAAGCGCGGAAGCCAGGAGCGCGCGTCGTCGTCGGCGAAGTGGAGTCCTTTCGTCGCAGTGAGCGTGAGCACGCCGTAGGCGGGATCCTTGCCGCCGACAGGAACCGCGGCGAATGTCGGATGCCCTCCGGCGTCGCCGGCGAACTGCATCTCGCCTTCTTCCGAGCTCCAGCGAACCGCCGCGCCCCACGCCTCGACGTCGAAAAATGCGGGCCGCTCGCTGCCTTCCGTCGACCACCCGCTCGGCACCAGCGAGTGCCGTTGCGAGACCCAGCGCCAGAGCACCGCTTCGTCCGCCCGTACGAGATCTCGAATGTCGCGGAGGACGCGGTCGAGCACTTCCAGCTCGGACGCCGCTTCCCTGCTCTCGACCACCGCCTGCACGTCGCGCCGCAACGCCGCCGCCGTTGCCATCGGCAGGTCTTCCGGCGACGAGGCTGCCAAATGGGCCTCGACGCGCGTGACCGCTGCCGCGTCGTAGGTCACAGCCTGGAATCTGCGCCGCCGCCGTTGCACCACGGTGGCCGCGATCCACGCCACGACGCCGCCCACCACGGCGGATGGCAGCACCGTGGTCCAGAACGAATGGGTGGCGTGCGAGCCTGATGGAAGCATCACGGGAAGTTCGTCCAGCGGAACTTGTGGAGCTCTCGGCTGCGGAAGAACCGGTGGCGGCGGCGGCTAGCGGTGCGTGATGCGCGAAGCGGCAACCGCCGCTCCGAAGCCGTTGTCGATGTTTACGACGGTGACCCCGGCCGCGCAACTATTAAGCATTGTTAAAAGAGGTGCGAGACCCTGGAACGACGCGCCATACCCGACACTCGTCGGCACCGCGATGACGGGTGCCTGCACGAGTCCACCGACCACCGACGGCAGCGCGCCGTCCATGCCGGCAATCACGATCACCACGGCGGCCGAGACCAGCTCCTCGCGCTTGGCAAGCACACGATGAATGCCGGCCACGCCCACGTCAGTGATCCGCGCTACGTCGTTGCCGAGCGCCGCGAGCGTGACCGCCGCTTCCTCGGCGACCGGAAGGTCACTCGTACCCGCGGTGACGATCGAGACCGTACCCTGGCCAACCGGCGGAGGTTCCGCACCCGCGAGATACGCGGTGCGGCCGAGCGAGTTGACGTCGATCTCGGGAAACGCCGACAGGAGCCGATCGGCGGCACCGGCGGGCAGCCGGGTAACGAGCACGCCGTCGCCGCGCGCCGCCATCTGCCGGGCGATGGCGACGATCTGGTCCGGCGTCTTTCCCGCGCCGTATATGACTTCTGGAAAGCCCTGGCGGAGCGCGCGCGAGTGATCGATCGTCGCGAAGCTCAGCGATTCCAGCGGTTCGTAGGCCAGTGCATCCAGCGCCGGTCCCACGTCGATCGCGCCGTCCGCGACGCGCTGCAACAAGTCGCGGACGTGCTCCCGTCTCATGCGGCCGCCGATTCCAGCGATTCCAGCTCGCCGGAGTCGGAGCCGGCGTGCTCGCTCCGCTCCGCATATCGCTCGCGCTGCTCGAGGTACTCCGCGAAGATGCCTTCGACCTCGCCGAGCGAGGTGACCGCGTAGAGTTTCTTGCGCAGCTCCGCCGATGCGGGCAGGCCCTTCACGTACCAGCCGAGGTGCTTGCGGAACTCGATCGCGGCGCCGGGCCGGTCCGGCTCGTAGTCGGAGGCCATGTGCGCGTGCTCGAGAGCGATCGCAAAGCGCTCTTCGACCGACGGTTCCGGCCGCATGGGACGGCCCTCGAGCAGATCGTGCGTCTGGTCGAAGATCCAAGGCTGGCCGAACGAACCGCGGGCGATCATGATGCCGTCGCAGCCCGTTTCGCGCCACATGCGCACCGCATCGTACGGCGTGCGGATGTCACCGTTGCCGAGCACCGGGATATCGAGCGCCTGGGTGACGGCGGCGATCTCCTCCCAGCGCGCGCTTCCCGTGTACATCTGTGTGCGCGTTCGCGCGTGCAGCGCGAGCGCGCGAGCGCCGGCGTCCTGACAACGCAGTGCGATCGTCACCGGGTCGCGCATCTCTTCGTTCCAGCCGCTGCGGATCTTGCACGTGACCGGCAGCGACGTTGCGCGCGACACCGCGCGGATCACGTCCTCGACGAGATTCAGATCCTTGAGGCAGCCGGAGCCGCCGTTCCGCTTCACGACCTTCTTGACCGGACAGCCGAAGTTGATGTCGATGAATTCCGGCGCAAACACGTCGGTGACGAAGGCCGCCGCTTCGGCCATGGCGGCCGGTTCGGCGCCGAAAATCTGGACCCCGATCGGCCGTTCGTCGGGCCCGAAGCGCAGCTTGCTGATCGTCGCCTGATTCTCGCGCCGAATGCCTTCGGCGGAGAGAAATTCGGTCACGACGACGTCGGCGCCAAAGCGGCGGCAGAGCCGCCGAAAGGGCGACTCCGATACGCCGGCCATGGGCGCCAGATACAGCGGCACGGCCGCGGGGATCGGAATCGGAAAGCGTTTCATTCCTTCAAGTTAAGAGACTATGTAAGCGCAAGCAATATCATTATTTGACACCCCTTGGCGGTCTGGATAGCTTGCCACCCTCACGCGCGAAACACGCCAATCAGAACCAAGCATGGAACTCCGCGAGTTTTTCAGCGAAGACGCAATCAAGCTCGACCTGGCGAGCACGTCCAAGGATGACGTGCTTCGTGAGCTCATCGGGCTGCTCAAACTGGACGAGAAGTCCGAAGGCATGCTGTTCAAGATGCTCAAGCGCCGGGAAAATCTCGGCTCGACGGGCATTGGACGCGGCATCGCCATCCCGCACTGCCGATCACTCGTCGTGAACAAGCTTCGCGTGGCGTTCGGCCGAAAGAAGGACGGCGTGGACTTCAAGGCGATCGACGAGAAGCCGGTGAACTTCTTCTTCCTCATCGTCGCGCCGCCGCTCGAAGTCTCGAACCAGTATCTCCCGGTGCTCGGCAAGATCGCACAGTTCAGCAAGGAGCCGGACGTGCCGGCGCGGCTGCTGCAGCTCACCGATCCGAAGCAGTTTCTGGCGCTGCTCGAGGAGAAAGGCGTCTAGTCGCGGTCAGCCTGCGTGGCACCGACAACGCGACGCGTCACTCCCACTCGATCGTCGCTGGCGGCTTGGAGCTGATGTCGTACACGACGCGATTCACGCCCCGAACCTCGTTGATGATTCGGCTGGATATACGCGCCAGCACATCGTGTGGGAAGTGGTACCAGTCGGCGGTCATGCCATCCGTGCTCGTGACAGCCCGCAACGCGACCACGTTTTCATAAGTTCTGAAGTCGCCCATCACGCCGACGCTGCGGACCGGCAGCAGCACGGCGAACGCCTGCCAGATCTCATTATAGAGATTCGCGCTGCGAATCTCCTCGAGGTAGATGGCGTCGGCCCGCCGGAGCACGTCGAGCGCCGGCTCGCTCACCGCGCCAAGCACGCGGATGCCCAGCCCAGGTCCGGGGAACGGATGCCGGCCGACCATTTCCTCGGGCAGCCCCAGCTCCCGGCCGACGTTGCGCACTTCATCCTTGAACAGCTCACGCAGCGGCTCGATGAGCTGGAACTTCATGTCGGGCTTGAGGCCGCCGACGTTGTGGTGCGTCTTGATCGTCACCGACGGTCCGCCGCGCGGCGAGAATGATTCGATCACATCGGGATAGAGCGTTCCCTGCACGAGGAACGTCGCATCCTCGCCGGCGTCGCTCGTCGCGGCCTCGAACACGTCGATGAAGGTGTGGCCGATGATCCGGCGCTTCTCTTCCGGATCCTCGACGCCGGCCAGCGCGTCGAGAAACCGGTTCGACGCATCGACCGTGACGAGACGAATGCCGAGGTTCGCGCGGAAGGTCTGCTCGACCTGCTCGCGCTCGTGCAGGCGCAGCAGGCCGGTATCCACGAACACGCACGTGAGCTGGTCGCCGATTGCGCGATGGACGAGCGCCGCGGCGACGGAGGAATCCACGCCGCCGGACAGCCCGCAGATCACGCGCGCGTCGCCGACGCGCTCACGGATCTTCCGGATCTCGGTCTCGACGAACGCGCCCGGCGTCCAGCTCGGCTCCGCCTTGCAGACTCGAAAGAGAAAATTCGAAATGACTTCGGCGCCGCGAGCCGTGTGCGCCACTTCGGGATGAAACTGCACGCCGTGCACCGGCCGGCTGCGATGGCGGATCGCCGCCACCGGCACGCTGCGGCTCGACGCCGTCACCACGTAGCCCGGAGGCGGCGTGTCGACGTGGTCGCCGTGGCTCATCCACACGGTCGTCTGCTCGTGAGGGGAAAAGCCGGCGAACAGACCGTCTGCCTCCTCGACCTCGAGCTCGGCGCGGCCGTACTCGCGCCGGCCGGCTCCCTTGACCTCCGCGCCCGCGCTCTGCGCCACCAATTGCATGCCGTAACAGATGGCCAGCACCGGCGCGAGGTCGAGCACGCCGGCTTCGAGCCCCGGCGCTCCGTCATCGTACACCGAGTTCGGTCCGCCGCTCAGGATGATACCGGTCGGCTTCCAGTCGCGGATCCAGGCGAGGCTCCTCGTCGGGGGATGGATCTCCGAGTAGACGCGTGCCTCTCGCACGCGCCGCGCAATGAGCTGCGTGAACTGCGAGCCGTAGTCGATGATCAGGATCCGCGAGCTCACTTCCGCCATTCCGGTCCGTTCAGCGTGAGAAAGCTCACCTCGCGCGTCTCCAGATCGAGGATGGCGGCGGACGGTGTGCCATACAGCCAGCCGCACGCTTCACCCGGATTCACGATGAGCGTGTCGCCGCGCGTCTTCATCTCCTGCTGGTGCGTGGCGCCATGCACCACGATGTCGTGTTGCGTGATCGACCGTGCGCCGACGTCGCCGATGTCGTGCACGAGCAGGATACGACGGCCGGCGATCTCCAACGAATGCGGCGACTCCGACAACTCGGCGCCGAACGCCGACTGCGCACGCGAGATGAGCCCCTGCGGATCGCCGTCGTTCCGGCCGAACACGCCGGCGAGCGAGACTTGCGCATCCTCGAACGGCTTGAGCGCGAACGGGGAGCAGTAGTCGCCGGCATGCAGGATCATTCCCACCCCGCCTTCCTGCATCTGGCCGACCAGCGCGGCAATCGCCGGCAGGCGATCGTGCGTATCCGCGATCAGTCCCAGCCGCATCAGAGCCCCCTTGTCCACTCGGGTTCGGCGATCTCGAGACGCATCAGATCGTCGTACTGCTCGCGCGCGGTGATCACCGCGAACTGGTCGCCGTCGACCAGCACTTCGGCCGGCCGCAGCCGGCTGTTGTAGTTCGAGGCCATGGCGTAGCCATAGGCGCCGACATCGCATACCGCCAGCAGATCGCCAGGCTGCATGTCCTCCAGCTCGCGGTCCAGAGCGAGAAAATCGCCGCTTTCGCACACCGGCCCAACCACGTCCACGATCGCGTGCTGCGACTGCTGCTGCACGGACTGAATCCGGTGGAATGCGCCGTAATGCGACGGCCGCAACAACTCGGTCATTCCGGCGTCGGCGACCACGTAGTTCTTGCCGCCGCTGCGCTTGCGATAGAGTACGCTCGCGAGCAGCACCGCCGCGTTTCCGACGAGAAAGCGGCCCGGCTCCATGATCAGCTCGAGGCCGGTGGCCTGAACGACCGGCAGCACCAGCTCGGCGAACCGGGCGAGATCGGGTGGCTGCTCCGAGTCGTATCGCACGCCGAGGCCGCCGCCCAGATCGAGATATCGCAGCGACGACACGCCGCGATCGCGGAGCGCCGCGATGGTCGACGCGAGCCGCTCGGCGCCTTCGCGGTACGGATCGATCCGCGTGAGCTGCGAGCCGATGTGCATGTCGATCCCCACCAGCTCGACGTTCGGCAATTCAGCGGCGGTGAGCGCGACGTTCAGCGCTTCGTCATGTGGGATTCCGAATTTGTGTCCACGGCCGCCGGTCTTGATGTACTCGTGCGGCGAGTCGAGCGTGATCTCCGGATTGACGCGAATCGAGACCGGCGCAACGATGCTGCGCTCTCGCGCGAGCGAGTCGATGTCGCGGATCTCGGCTTCGCTCTCCGCGTTGATGAGCAGAATGCCCGCGTCCAGCGCCTCCGCCAGCTCGCTCCTGGTCTTGCCGACACCGCCGAAGATGATGTCCTGTGGCGCGAAGCCGGCACGGCGGGCGCGGTGCAGCTCTCCGCCGGACACCACGTCCGCGCCGGCCCCGAGGCCGCGGACCAGCTCGAGAATGCCCGCGCTCGAATTGGCCTTGAGCGTGTAATGAATGCGATGCGGAACCGGCGCCAGCATCTGATCCATTCGCTCGTAGCGGTCGCGAATCGTCGATGCGCTGTAGACGTACGCCGGCGTGCCGACGTGCCGCGCGATACGCTCGAGCGGCACGTCCTCGCAGTACAACTCGCCCTGAACGCGGGCAAAACCGGTGGTCAGTACGCCTTGGCCCATAATGCTTCCGCCGTTGCCGGCCTACCGCACTTGAGACAGGTACTCGGCGTTTCGGCGGAGCGGAACTCCTCGTCGGGCAGCACGCGAATCGTCGCCTTTGTCTCCTCCTTGATTTGCGCTTCGCATTCGGGGCTGCCGCACCATCCGGCGTACACGAACGCGCCTTCGCCATCCATGAGTGCGCGGAAGTCATCGTAGCTGATCCGATGACGCACGCTGTGCTCCTCCCGGCGCTCGCGCGCGGCGATGAGCATATCCTCCTGAATGCGCGTCAGCAGATCGGCGACGTCCTCGCCGAGCGTATTCAGCGACACCGGACGCTTTTCGCGCGTGTCACGCCGCACGAGAATCGCCTGGTTCTTCTCGAGATCGCGCGGCCCGATCTCCAGCCGCAGCGGCACGCCCTGGAGCTCCCACTCGTAGTACTTCGCGCCCGGTTTCATGCCGTCGCGATCGTCGAGGTGCACGCGCAGCCGGCCGGGATCGCGTCGCTCCCAATCCGCGAGCGCGCGCATGATGCGGTCCGCCGCTTCGAGCATCCGTTCCCGTTCGTCGTCGCTGCGGTAGATCGGCACGATCACCAGCTCGATCGGCGCGAGCAACGGCGGAATGCGAATGCCGACGTCGTCGCCGTGTGTCATCACGAGGCCGCCGACGAGGCGCGTCGACACGCCCCAGCTCGTATTCCAGGCGTACTCCTGGCCGCCGTGCTCCGCCTGGAACTTGAGGTCGAACGCCTTGGCGAAGTTCTGTCCGAGATTGTGCGACGTGCCCGCCTGAAGCGCCTTGTTGTCCTGCATCATCGCCTCGCACGAATACGTGCGCAGCGCGCCGGCGAACCGTTCGGCGTCGGTTTTCTGGCCGGTGACGACGGGCATCGCCATCCAGCCTTCCATGAAGTCGCTGTACACGCCCAGCATGCGCCGCGCTTCCTCTTCAGCGTCATCGTACGTGGCGTGCGCGGTGTGTCCTTCCTGCCAGAGGAATTCGAGCGTGCGCAGGAAGAGGCGCGTGCGCATCTCCCAACGCACGACGTTCGCCCACTGGTTGATGAGCAACGGCAGATCCCGATAGCTCTGCACCCACTTGGCGAACATCGAATAGATGATCGTCTCGGAGGTGGGACGCACGATGAGCGGCTCCTCGAGCTTCTTGCCGCCGCCGTGCGTGACGACGGCTGTTTCCGGGGCGAAGCCTTCCACGTGCTGCGCTTCCTTGTGCAGAAAGCTTTCGGGAATGAACAGCGGGAAGTAGGCGTTGCGGTGCCCGGTCGCCTTGAACATGTCGTCGAGCGCGCGCTGCATCCGTTCCCAGATGCCGTAACCGTTCGGGCGGATGACCATGCACCCCCGCACCGGCGAGTAGTCGGCGAGTCCGGCACGCAGGACCACTTCGTTGTACCAGGCGCTGAAATCAGCTTCGCGCGTCGTGAGCTTCTTGTCGTCAGCCATTAGTGAATTGGTGCAGAGAGAGTGCTACAAGCCGATGGTGTCGAGGACGTGATCCCAGTCAGCGGGAGCTGCCGCGTTCCACGTGTGCCGCCCGCGCGCCGCCGATTCGGAGGGCGCGTGCAGCGTCAGCATCAATCCGGCGCCGGCGGACTTCGCGGCCTTGACCTGCTTCATCAACGCCTGATCGCGGAGTGCGTACTCCACGCTCACGCCGTGCCGCCGAAGCGCGGTCGCCGCACGACGCACGTCCCGATCCATATCCGGATGTTCCGCCGCCACCCAGACCTGCGGCCCGTTCGTGGCGGTTGGCAACAGCCCGCGGTCGCGGAGCAGCTCCGTGAGCACGACGTCGCCCATGCCGAACCCGAGCGCCGGCAGATCGACGCCGCCGAGCGACTGCAGCAGCGTGTCGTAGCGGCCGCCGCCGCAAATCGCCCGCAACTCGCCGCGTGCATCGAACAATTCGAAGACGATACCGGTGTAGTACGCCAGGCCGCGAACGATCGTGAGATCGATCGTCACCCAGTCGGCGACTCCGAGTCCATCGAGAAACTCGAAATAGCGGCGGAAGTCGTCGAGCAGCGCGGCCGTGTCCGGCGTGGAGTCCAGCTTCGCCGCCAGGATGTCGACGGTGATGTCTTTTGCGCCGAGCAGCTCGAGCAGCGTTTCGATCGCATCCGCGCGCATGCCCGCCGCCGTCAGCTTCTCGCGCGAAATGTCGCGCGGCTGGCGGTCCAGCTTGTCGACGACGGCGAAGATGGCCGGCAATTGCGCTTCGGCCGCGCCGAGCGTCGAGAGCAGAATTCGCAGCAGCCGCCGATCGGAGACCCGCGCGCGCACGTCCTTCGACGTGAGTTGGCAGCCACGCATGATCTCGATCGCCACCGCCAGCAGCTCGGCATCGGCGCTCACGCTCGGTTCGCCGATGATGTCGACGTTCAGCTGAAAGTGCTCGCGCAGCCGGCCGCGCTGCTGCCGTTCGTATCGAAAGAGCTGCGGCACCGAGAACCAGCGCACCGGCTTGCGCAACGCGTTGGCCTTGGCGGCGGCCATGCGCGCCAGCGTCGGCGTCATTTCGGGCCGTAACGCCACCTCGCGGCCGCCCTTGTCGGTGAAGTTGTACAGCTGGCCGACGATCTCGTCACCGCTCTTCTTCGTGTAGAGCTCCAACGGCTCGAGGGGCGGCCCGTCGTACTCGACGAACGCAAACCGGCGCGCCACTTCGCGCCACACATCCATGACGTGGGCGCGCTCGGCGAGCTGTTGCGGATAGAAGTCGCGAAAACCGGGGAGGGCACCCTGGGCCATCCGACAAAGTTACCCGGCGAGCGGTGAGACCTGCAACCGCAACATCGCGTCTCCGACAGTGTGAAACGAGCCGGTGATCACGACGGTGTGTGCGACGGCTTGCGCGCGTGCGAGCGCGGCGTCGAAGTCGGCGAACGCGTCGACCGTATAGCCGAGCGAGCGCGCATAGTCGGCGGCTTCGCTCAAATTCCAGGCGCGACTCTCGGGAGCGGTCGGCGACATCGTCAACACGAACTGCGACGTCACGGCGCCGAGCCGGCGCATCATCTCGTGCCAATCCTTGTCGCGGAGCACGCACAGCAGGACCGCGATCGGACGCTCCGGCTGAACGGCGGCGAACGTCTGTGCGAGCACGGAGATGCCGTCGGGATTGTGCGCAACGTCGAAGATGAATCTGCCGACGTGCTGAAAGCGACCGGGCACGCGGATGGCTGCCGTGTGCCGTGCGGCGTCGTCGAGACTGACCGCCAGCTCCGGACCAGCCGCATCGAGCATCACGAGCGAGAACGCGAGATTATCCGCCTGATGTCGCCCCGACAGCGGCGTACGCACCCGCGCGCGCTCGCCGCGCCATTCCAGCTCGCACGTCGTTCCGTCGTCGTCGACCGTCACGTCCATGACGTGCAACTCCCGACCGACGACGCGTACGCTCGATGCGCCTGCCTTGCCGGCGCTCGCGGCCAGAAAGTCGCGAATGCGCGGAGTCCGCTCACCGATCACGGCCGGACGACCCGGCTTGAAGATCCCCGCCTTCTCGAGCGCGATGTCCTCGAGCGTCGGTCCGAGGTATTCCGTGTGATCGAGGCCGATGGATGTCACACCGGCGGCGAGCGGGAGAATCACGTTCGTGGAATCGAGTCGGCCGCCAAGGCCGGTCTCGATCACTGCGACCTCGGCGCCGGCGCGCGCGAAATGATCGAACGCCATCGCGGTGGTCGCCTCGAAGAACGTTGCGCCAATCCGTTCGATGAATGGAAGATGCCGTGTGATGAACTCGACGACGGCGTCGGCGGGAATGCGCTCGCCGCCCACCACCATCCGTTCGCGGAAATCGATCAGATGCGGCGACGTGTACGTCGCGACGCGGCGGCCTTTCGCGGCGAGCAGCGCAGCCATGGTCGCGACGCTACTCCCTTTTCCGTTGGTGCCGGCAACGTGCAGCGTCGGATAGCGCCGCTGCGGATTTCCGAGATGCTCGAGCAGCGCAATGGTGCGCTCGAGGCCGAACTTGACGCCACCGGTGGTCCGCGCGAACAGATAATCGAGTGCGCCCTGGTAGTCGGCGACTCGCGGCGTGGTGGTCACGTCAGGTCGCAGCCCATCCTGTGGCGGCCGGTCGTCCGGACATGTGGCGCAGCAGCTGGCTCACGGTGCGCTTGAGATTGCGCCGGTGCACCACGGAATCGAGCATGCCGTGGTCGAGCAGGAACTCGGATGTCTGAAATCCTTCCGGCAAGTCCTGGCCGAGCGTCTGCTTGATCACGCGCGGTCCGGCAAAACCGATGACCGCACCTGGCTCGGCAAGAATCGCGTCGCCAAGCATGGCGTAGCTCGCGCTCACGCCGCCGGTGGTCGGATTGGTGAGAATCGAAATGTATGGAATTCGGCGTTCGGCCAACTGCGCGAGCACGGCGGAGACCTTGGCCATCTGCATCAGCGACAGCACGCCTTCCTGCATGCGCGCGCCGCCCGAGGCCGAGATGACGATGAGCGGATATTTGCGCTCGAGCGACCGCGTTCCCAGGCGCGCGATCTTCTCGCCGACGACGGAGCCCATCGACCCGCCCATGAACGCGAAATCCATGACGCCGATGTTCACCGGCAGCGCGTCGAGCGTGCCGGTGCAGGCCAGCAGCGCGTCCGTATCGCCGGCCTTGGCGATCGCCTTCTTGAGGCGCTGCGGATAATCCGGAAAGCCGAGCGGATCGACGGATCGAAGGTCGACCTCGACCTCCTCCATCGTGCCCTCGTCGAGGAGGAGGCTGCAGTAGTCGTTCGCGCGGATTCGCCGATGGTAATCGCAGTTCGGGCACACGTTCATGTTGCGCTCGAAATTTTCGCGAATGTCCGTGTGCCCGCAGGCTTCACACTTTTCCCATACGTCGGCTGGAATCTCCAGACGATCGCGACGGGGCTCACGAGGCTTTTTTTCCTTCCGGAACCAGGCCATGGAGCGCAATTTCGCCGGGCGCGAGCGCCCCGGCTAGGGGCTTGACGTCAGACGCGGAACGGGCCTGACAAGCCTCCCCGCCCCTCGCTCGAGATGCGCGCCAGGATGCCGACGGCGAGCCACGACGCCAGCATGAACGAGCCGCCGTAGCTGAAGAACGGCAGCGGAATGCCGGTGATCGGCATGAGGTTCAACGTCATGCCGACGTTCTCCAGCACGTGCGTGAACCAGCTCGCGAGCAGCCCGAAAGCAATGAGGCTGCTGAATGCGTCGTTCGCGCGCTCGGAGATGCGGATCACGCGCAGAAAGAGAAATAGAAACAGCGCGAGCGCGATCGTCACGCCAATGAACCCGAGCTCCTCGCCGACGACGGAGAAGATGAAATCCGTCGATTGCTCGGGGAGAAAGGCGAGCCGCTTTTGCGGGCCGTTGAGGTATCCCTTGCCGAACCAGCCGCCGGAGCCGATCGCCGTCATCGACTGGAGGACGTGATAGCCGCTGCCGCGCGGGTCCACCGAAGGATCGATGAACACGCGCAAGCGATTCTGCCGGTACGGCTTCATGTGCTCCCAGAGCAGCGGCCCGACGATGCCCATCATCACGTTTGCCGCGACGATGAACAGCCCTTCGCCCAGGAATGGCTTGTACCAGAGCACGAGCGCGAGGAGCAGGAGAAACCAGGCGCCCCACACCCGCGGATCGAATCCAAGGATGAGACTCACCACGGGACTGGCGAGTAGCACGAGCAATTCCCACGTCACTCCCGCCCAGAACAACATGGCGAAGAAGATTCCGACGAACACGATCGATGTGCCCAGGTCACCTTGCGCCATGATGAGCACGAGCGGCACGCCGCATACGACCATCGGCTTCCACAACTCGATCATGGACCGTGGCGCGACGCGATTCTGCCCGAGCACGCGCGCGAGCATGAGCACAACGGTAAGCTTCGCGAACTCGGCCGGCTGACCGAGGCGGTGTCCGCCGATCGTGAGCCAGCCGGCCGTGCTGGTTGCCGTCCCGCCCCCGGAGCCGAGGCCGGCCAACAGTGCGAGCAGGAGGAGAATCGTCAGGCCATAGAGCGGCACCGTGAGCCACTCGATGAATCGCACCGACGCGCGGCTCACGGCGAATGCGCCGATGATGCCGACGACCATCCATGCCGCCTGCGCGCGGTACGCGACTGCCGCATGCGTGCGGACGTCCGTCTGGCCCGCGGAATACACGATCGCCAACCCGTAGCACGAAAGCAGCAGCGCCGCGACGAGCAGCGGCAGATCGATGTTGATGCGCCGCGTAGCCGTCATCAACGCGTGGTGAGAATGGTGTTCATCACCTGAGCATGCAGGTAGTGCCCGATGATCTTGCTGGCGAACGTTGCCGACGTCGCGCCTTCGAAGGTGACGTTCGGGACCATCACGACCACCACGATCTGCGGATTCTCGGCCGGCGCCATTCCGGCGAACCAGGCGTAGTACAGGTTGTGGCCATCCTTGTCCTTGCGGCCGGTCTGTGCGGTGCCAGTCTTGCCGGCGATGTTCACACCCTTGATGGCCGCGCGCGCGGCCGTGCCGCCTTCCTGCGTCACACCCAGCATCGCCGCGCGAAGCTGAGCCAGCATCTCGGGACTGAGGCGGATTCCCTGCTCGTACCGCGGCGTTCCACGCCGAATCATCGGCACCGGTTCGCGGCCATCGGTCGCCAGCGCGCTGTAGAACTGCGCCATGTTCAACACGGTTTGCGAATTCTCGCCCTGCCCGATCGCCAGGTTCAGCTCTTCCGAGCCCGCCGTCCAGCCGCGCGGTCCGTACTTCTGGTTGAAATAGCCGGGCACGCTGCTCGGAAAGATCGGCCGCTTTTCCTCCGGCAGGTCGATTCCGGTCCGCTTGCCAAAGCCGAGCTGCAGGCCGCCGGCCACGAGGCGCGACAGCGTGATCTTTTGTCCGAGCTGGTAGAAGTACACGTCGCACGATTGGGCGATCGCGCCCTTTAAGTCGAGACTCCCGTGTCCCTCGGGCTTCCAGCAGTGCCAGGTCCGATTACCAAAGTAGTAGTAGCCGAGGCACGGCTCCGGCATGCGAGAGTCCATGGTGATCAGACTGTCCTCGAGGCCGATCACGGAGACGGCGAGCTTGAACGTCGACCCCGGCGCGTACTGCCCCTGCAGCGCCTTGTTGTACAACGGCTGCTGCGGGTTGTTGCGCAACGAGTCGTAGTAGGCCTGCGACACGCCGCCGACGAACCGGTTTGGATCGATCGACGGCGAGCTGTAGAGCGCCAGCACTTCGCCCGTCTTCGGAACCATCGCGACGACGGCGCCCGCCAGCGAGTCGCCGAACAGCGTATTGATGTATTCCTGCAGATCGAGATCGATGTTGGTGTACAGCGTCGGCCCTTGCGCCGGCGTCACGGGCTCGCGCGCCTTGCCGTTCGTCACGATGCGGTTGCGCGCGTCCACCTCGAGAAACCGAACACCCTCGCGGCCGCGGAGATACTGCTCGTACTCCTTTTCGAGGCCCTGCTTGCCGACGAGCTGCCCAGGCTTGTAGCCGGCGCTCGCCATCTGCGCCAGCTCGGTGTCGTTGATCTCGCTGATATAGCCCACGAACGGGCCGACGGCCTCGCCGTCCGGATAGATCCGCTTCGGTGAAGATTGGATGAGCAAACTCGGATAATCCATCCGGTGCTCCTCGAGCACCGAGACGACATCGAATGACGCATCGTCCACGATCACCGCCGGCCGCGTCGGGTCGCGATGGAAGCGCTTGATCGCGTCCTGAAACTGCGCGTTGGTGAGGTTGATCGTCTTGCGAAGCCGGTTCAGCGTCGCCCGCAGCGTATCCTCGTTTTGCGTGAGCAGCGAGACCGAATAGCCGACGACGTTCTCGGCGATCGGCTTGTTGTTGCGATCGACGATCAGGCCGCGCGGCGCCGGCGTCGGGATCTGTCGCAGCCGATTCTCCTCCGACTGCAGCGCGTACTGCTGGTTGTGCAGCACCTGCGCGCGGAAGAAGGCGCTGAGCAGGAACACGAGCACGCCGCACACGATCACACTGGCCGCGCGGCCACGCCGCACGACGTCGTTCGGATGGAAACTCATGCCGTTCGCACTTCCATCAGCGGTTTCAGCAACGAGAGTGCGATCACGCCGGCCACCGCCGTCACCGCTGCCGAGAGCGGCGACCAGACGAGAATCTGCATGATGAGCTCCACGCCATGCGCGCGGTGCCCCACCAGCAGGAAGATCAGATCGAACACCCACTTGGCGAGGAACAGAAAAAATCCGTTCAATGCCAGGTTATCCGCGAAGAACACGGCTTTCAACCACGACGCGGAAAATCCCACGAGCGACATGGCGAGCGCAGCCGCGCCGAACCCGTTGACCATCAGCGAATCGGATACGAGCCCGAGCAGAAAGCCGTACACGGCGGCCCAACCCGGCCGCATCCGCACGGCGCCAAGCAGCAGCGCGACGATCAGGAAATCGATTGATGCCCGCCAAGCGAGCAAAGGCCGGAGCGTGTACTGCAGGACGATCAGGATCGCGCAGACGACGACCGTCCGCGCTGCACCGGTCCAGTTCATGGGCGAAGCGTTCGAGGAGTGCGAGTGGTATCAGGGCGAATCGTGTCCCGCCGCACGACCGCGGTATCCGGTCGTGGAACCGCGGCGCGCGGCGCGGTCTGCGCCGGCACCCGTGGGCGAAGCAGGCTCGAGTCACGCACGACTGGTGCCGCTTGGCCGCCCGGGGCGATCGCGCCAGCACGCGTCAGCGAATCGATGGTCGCCTGGCGCACCGAGTCGAGGGCCGCGGCCCGCGCGCGAGCCTGCAGCTGCGCAGCCATGCGCGTGATCGAATCCCCCGCCGCCACGATGTGGCGCGTGGCCGAATCCGTGTTCGACATCGCGCCCCAGATGTTCCCCGTTCCCTGCGTCACGCGCTGCGCGGTGAGCACCAGCACCGTCGTGAGCCGCGAGGGCGTGACCGCCGGGCGCACGAGATAGGTCTTGGTCCAGACTTCGGGCGTCTTGATCTGCGACACGATCGTTCCGATCGCGATTCCGCGCGGGAACGTGCCGCCCAGACCCGAGGTGTAGACCATCTCGCCGGGTTTGAGCGTGGCGCGGGTCGGCACCCCGCGCAGCTCGAGCATGTACGCGTCCTCGCCGCTGCCGCCGGACGAGTGCGGGTAGACGATGCCGAACGCGGTTCCGTCGGCCGACATCGTGCTGGCGCGAAAATCGGGATTCGTATACAGAATCGCGATGCTCATCGACGGATCGGCGCTCTGGATGATGCCGACCAGTCCTTCTGGAGCGACCACGGGACTGTAGCGCGTGATGCCAGCCGAGCTGCCGGCCGACAGGGTGAGCGTCGTGACGACCTCCTCGCTCGGCGCGGTGCTGTGCAGCGCCTCCGCGGGCACGAAGCCCCATTGCAGGCGCGACCCGAGGCCGATGATCTTGCGCAACTGATCGTTTTCCGCGATCAGCGCCTGTGCCTTCACGGCGCGCATGGCCAGCGAGTCGGCCTGGGCCTGACGGATCTCGTTCGAGACCCACGCGGTGCGCCACTGCTCGGCGCTCCGCTGCATGCCGACGAGCGGCGCGACGATCGTCCGCCGCAATGAGCTCGAGATCGGCTCTCGTGCCTGACTCGGCAGTGCGATGGCGACGATGGATAGAACGACGCAGCCGGCCAACAGGCCGGCATCGAGACGGCTCCCAAGACCAGCTGCGGTTGCCACCGGCTACCTCACGTGCTGAGCACCGACCAGTATTTCTCTTCGTCGTCCAGGATGCGTCCCGTGCCGCGCACCACGCAAGTCAGCGGGTCCTCGTCGACGTGAATCGGAAGGCTCGTCTCCTGGCTGAGCAACAGGTCCAGCCCCCGAATCAGCGCGCCACCGCCGGTCATTACGATGCCGCGATCGACGATGTCACTTGCAAGTTCCGGGGGAGTGATTTCCAGCGCCCGACGGACGGCGTCGACGATCTGCTGGATCGGCTCCTGGATCGCCTCGCGGATTTCGCTCGAGTGCACCCGTACCGTCTTGGGGATGCCGGAGACCAGGTCGCGTCCCTTGACCTCCATCTCGCGCTCGTCGCCGACCGGGGCCGCCGAGCCGATGCCGATCTTGATCTGCTCGGCCGTCGGCTCGCCGATGAGCAGATTGTAATTCTTGCGCATGAATTGCACGATCGACGTGTCGAGCTCGTCGCCGCCGGTGCGGATGGACGTGTCGCTGACGATGCCCGACAACGCGATGACGGCGATCTCGGTCGTGCCGCCGCCGATGTCGATCACCATGTTGCCCGTCGGCGTCTCCACCGGCAGGCCGACGCCGATCGCCGCCGCCATCGGCTCGGCGACCATGAAGACTTCCTTTGCGCCGGCGCCGAGCGCCGAATCGCGCACGGCGCGCTTTTCCACTTCGGTGATGCCGGACGGTACGCAGACGATCACGCGCGGCTTCACCTTGAACACGTGGTTCTCGATGATCAGCGTGAGGAAGTACCGGAGCATCTTCTCGGTGACGTCGAAGTCGGCGATGACGCCGTCCTTCATCGGCCGAACGGCGATGACACCGTCGGGCGTGCGGCCGAGCATGCGCTTGGCCTCGAGGCCTACGCCCTTGATCTTCTTGCTCTCCCGGTCGATGGCAACGACCGACGGCTCGTTGAGGACGATCCCTTCACCCTTCACATAAATGAGGGTGTTCGCGGTGCCGAGGTCGACACCAATGGCGTTCGCGGGGAACAGCGCCCCCGCTTTGAGATAAGGCCAGCGCATCCAGTCCTGGAAAGTCGTTCCTCGTGAACCTACTTGGGCGGATAACGAGCTACAAGCCGAAAACGAGAGCGGAGATCGGAGAGCGGAGAGCGGAGGGGAATGCGGTGTGAGGACGATCACGAAAAGGGCGCCGCAACAGTGCGGCGCCCTTTCCGCAGCGTTCACTCTCGCTTTCGCTTCTGCTTCACTCCACGAACTTCGCCGGCTCGTCGTACTTCATTCCGAACGCGTCGGCCACGCCGGGATACGTCACGTGACCGTCGGTCATGTTCAGGCCTTTGAGCAACGCCGGATTCTCGCGGAGCGCGCGCTTCCAGCCCTTGTTCGCGAGCTGCAGCGCGTACGGCAGCGTCGCGTTCGTCAGCGCGAGCGTCGAGGTGCGCGGCACGCCGCCCGGCATGTTCGCGACGCCGTAGTGGATGATGCCGTCGACGACGTACGTCGGATTCTCGTGCGTGGTCGCGTGAATCGTCTCGACGCAGCCGCCCTGATCGATCGCCACGTCCACGATCACGGAGCCCTGCTGCATCCGCTTGAGATCTTCACGACGGACCAGCTTCGGCGCCTTGGCGCCGGGGATCAGCACGGCGCCGACGACGAGATCCGCGGTCTCGATCTGCTCGAGGATGTTGTGGCGGTTGGAGTGAATCATGATGCAGTTGGCCGGCATCACGTCGGACAGATAGCGCAACCGCTCGAGCGAGAGATCGAGGATCGTCACCTTGGCGCCCATGCCCGCGGCCATCTTCGCCGCGTTGATGCCGACGATGCCGCCGCCGAGGATCACGACCTTGGCTGGCGCCACACCGGGGACGCCCCCGAGCAGCACGCCGCGGCCGCCGTACAGCTTCTCGAGGTATTTGGCGCCTTCCTGCACCGCCATGCGTCCGGCCACTTCGGACATCGGCGTGAGCAGCGGCAGCTCGCGCGTCGGCAGCTCGACAGTCTCGTACGCAACGCACGTGGCGCCGCTGGCGAGGTGCGCCTTGGTCAGCTTTTCGTCCGCCGCGAAGTGGAAGTAGGTGAAGATGAGCTGACCGCGGCGCATGTT
>Ga0070680_100000363_pt1 | contig 30603 bp, 15 predicted proteins | sample KBSC73BmetaG_FD_64672 | JGI IMG/M metagenome (GOLD analysis project Ga0070680, IMG submission 64672) | Corn rhizosphere microbial communities from Kellogg Biological Station, Michigan, USA - KBS C7-3B metaG | ecosystem: Host-associated > Plants > Roots > Rhizosphere | place: USA: Michigan...
CCTTCGCAACCGGGTGCTCAACGCAAACACGTTTTTCAGCAACAAAGCCGGGATCAAGCGCCCGGCGTTTACCCAGAACCAATTCGGCGCATTCGCCGGCGGCCCGGTTTACATTCCGCACGTGTATGACGGCCGGAACAAGACATTCTGGTTCTTCAGTGGCGAAGGCCTTCGTTTGAGGCAGGGGCAGACCTATAACGACACGGTTCCGACCGCGGCCCAGCGACAGGGGGACTTCTCGAATACGCGCGCTTCGAACGGCAGTCTGGTCACGATTTACGATCCGTTATCCGTGTGCGGTCAGCCTGGGAATGCGCCTTGCGCAACCCCGAACAGCAATCTCCGTTCGCCTTTCCCGGGCAACATCATCCCGCAGAACCGCATCAGCCCGACCGCTGCCGCGCTGACATCGAAGGTATGGCCAATGCCGACAGGCCCCGGGGCGCCCTTTACGAATATCAATAACTTCACGGCCAACGCCAGCGTTGGGGGAGACCAGAACGAATTCGTCACGCGCGTCGACCAGAACATCAGCGACAAACAGCGCTTTTTCGCCCGATATAACTACTGGACCAATCTGGATCTACCGCCCGACCCTTTCAACAACGGCATGTGCGTGGCGTACTGCACCATCAAATTTCAAACGAATGCAATTGCGCTGGACCACACCTACACCTTCACTCCGACTCTCATTTCGGACGTCCACTTCACGTTCGACCGATACACCTATGTCCGTACCCCAATCCTCAGCAACTTCGATCTGACGTCCATAGGCTGGCCGGACTATTACAACCAGATTTCGCCGATCCTGAGAACGCCTCCGACGATCAACGTTGCCGGGGAATCGGACGATTTGTTTTCGCAACAAGGTCCCGGCAGCGTGATTCTTTCTCAGGACAACACTTGGAACGTTTCCGGCGACCTGACCAAAATTGCGGGAAAGCATACCTTTAAGTTCGGCGGTCAGTTCATGAATATAGGCCATAGCTACTACGCCACGAACACGGCGAGCGGCTATTTCACGTTCAATTCGGGATACACGGCCAGCTCGCCACTAAGCGGTACCGGCGGTTACAGCCTTGCATCTTATTTGCTGGGGTATCCGGCAATTGGATCGGCTAACGAACCGGCTTATCCGAACGGGCAGCAGCGGTATCGTGCAGTTTACTTCGGTGATACGTGGCAGGTCACGAAGCGCCTCACGCTCAACCTGGGCCTGCGATATGAACAGGACGGCCCGTGGTCCGAGCGATATAACCGCCTCACGTTTTGGGACCTTTCTGCGCCGAATGTTCTGGCTCAGCAGACCGGGCTGCCACTTCGGGGTGAACTCGGATTCGTGAACTCCGACCTGCGCGGGAGCCGCAATCCGTGGGACCTGAATACGCTGCAATTCGCGCCGCGCTTCGGCTTCGCCTGGCAGGTCGGCAAAGATACGGTGATACGCGGCGGGTATGGAATATTCTGGATCCCCGAGCTGGCGGTGGGAGGCGCACTGCAGCCTTCGTCCGACCCCGCCAACAGCGCCAGCACCACGTTTGTCTCTTCTCTGGACGGCGGAATCACGCCAGTCGGTACCCTGAACAATCCGTTTCCGAGCGGATTGCAGCAACCGTTGAACCCCTCGATCGGGAATGCCGCTCTGAACCAGGCGATCGAGGAGCGGGGAGGCGCGACGGACGCGTCGCCGGCTGTACGGAACGGCTACATGCAGCAGTGGAACCTGGATATTCAGCGACAGTTGCCGGGCGGCTTTTTTGTAGATGCCGCCTACGGGGCCGCGAAGGGCACGCGCCTGGGTTACACACAGGTAATGAACCAGCTTCCTGACGCGTTGCTTGGTCTTGGCAGCGCGCTGCTCGCACAGGTTCCGAATCCATTCTATGGACTGATCCAGTCCGGGCCCTTGTCTTCTTCAACGGTAGCCGCCCGCCAGCTGCTGCTTCCGTTCCCACAGTACTCCACTGTGAACGTCAGCGGGACAGGGTACGGAACCAGCAGCTATCAGTCCGTCCAGGCGAAACTCGAGAAGCATCTGGCCCAGGGCGGGACCTTGCTGGTGAGTTACACATTTGCCAAGCTGCTGTCTGATGCGGACACCGCCCTTGGGCAAACTGAAACCGGCACCGGCGGCGTGGCGGCCGTACAGGACTGGAATAACATCCGGGGCTCGTATTCACTCGCCAGCCAGGACGTTCCGCAGCGCCTCGTGGTGAGTTACATCGTGGACCTTCCATTTGGGGAGGGCCGCAGATATTTCCACGGGACGCATGGATTCGCGACCAAACTGATCTCGGGCTGGGGGGTCAATGGCATCACGATTTTCCAGCGCGGGTTTCCATTAAAGTTCACGACATCCGTCAATCTGACCAACTCGAATGGGGGTGGTTCCCGTCCCAACGTGATTGCGGGCTGCCAAAAAGAATTATCGGGAGATGCCGAAGACCGGCTATCGGGATGGTTCAATACGACCTGTTTTACGCAGCCGCCTGCCTTTACATTTGGAAGCGAGTCGCGTACCGATCCCACGCTCCGAATGCAAGGGATCAGCAATTTCGACTTCGCGCTGTTCAAGAACACGAGGTTCGGGCCCGAACGGAAACTCGCGGTGGAGTTCCGGGCGGAGGTATTCAATTTGTTTAATACGCCGCAGTTTGGGCCACCTGGGCAAACATTCGGAACGGCACAATTCGCCGTGATCAGTTCTCAAGTCAACAATCCCAGGCTGGTACAGTTTTCGTTGCGATTGAAATTCTAAACCGGTTCGCCTGACCATATGATGATGCGAGGAGGCTCGATTACCACGATGATTCGGAGTCACATTCTGCCGCGACTCTTTGCTTTGCTCTGCGCGCTGTTACTGATACCGGCCCCCGAAGCGTTCGCGCAGGTGCTCTACGGCTCTGTTGCCGGCACAGTCGAGGATAGTACCGGGGCAGTTGTTCCGGGAGCTACCGTTACGGTTACAGATCAGGCGACAAACCAGTCAAGACAAGCCACGACGACGAACGACGGCACCTACGTTATCCCCGATCTGCCGGCCGGCTCCTATACTCTGGCGGTTGCCGCGCAGGGTTTTCGGACATCACAAACCAGGAACATTCTGGTGAGCATCAACAACGTAACTCGCTCCGACGTTCATCTGAGTGTGGGAGAGCGCGCGGAGACGGTAACAGTCGAAGCCGATGCGGCTGCCATCCAGACCGACAGCGCCGATGTACACACTTCTTTGTCGTCGGCCCAGATTACCCAGCTGCCGCTCCCCGGATATCGCAACTACCAGACGCTGATCAATCTGGTGCCCGGCGCAACGCCAGCGGCCTATCAGAACGCAGTGAGCGGCTCACCAGGGCGATCTCTCAACACCAATATCAACGGTACGACGAACACCAGCAACAACACGCGGCTTGACGGCGCGCTCAATATGCGCGGCTCACTCCCTGCACAAAGCCTGTACGTTCCCCCGGCAGAATCCATTGAAACCGTTAACGTGACGACCAACGATTTCGATGCGGAACAAGGACTGGCCGGGGGAGCCGCAATCAATGTGGTGACAAAGAGTGGTACCAACCAGTTCCATTTCACTGCCTTTGAATTCCACACGGATAGCAGTCTTACCGACCGCAACTTCTTTAACGTCTCGTCTTCTGTTCTGCCCAAGGACATTCTGAACAACTATGGCGGCACGGTGGGTGGGCCGATCCGGAAGAACAAGCTGTTCTTTTTCCTCAGCTGGGAAGGCATGAAAGAGCGCTCGAATTTTAGCAAGCTGGCCACCGTCGCGACTGACGCTCAGCGCGCCGGGAACTTCAATGGGCTGCCCGTCACGATCTATGATCCTTTGAGCGGCAATCCAAATGGAACAGGGCGGACTCCGTTTCCAAACAACATAATTCCGGCGAGCAGCATGAGCCCGATCACGCTGAAGATGCAATCGCTGGTACCTCTGCCGAACCTACCGGGCACCACTTCGAACTACTACGATTCGGCGCCCGTGCAGTTCGATCGAGACAATGTGGACGCCAAGATCAACTGGAATATTTCGGAGAAGAATTTATTCTGGACGAAGTACAGCGCGATGAAAGCGTTGATTACAGATCGCTTCAGCCTGGGTCCGGCGGGTGGCGTCGGGATGATCAATGGCGGAGGCGCAGGCACCGGCGATGTCCTGATGCAGGTATTCACGATCGGCGGCGTTCATACCTTCAGCCCCTCATTTTTGATGGACGGGACGGCGGCGGTGAGCCGCGATCCACTGGATCTGGTCCCACCGGATTCGAACACGGCGTTTGGCCTGAACGTGCTGGGCATTCCGGGTACAAACGGCCCGAGCCCGCGATACAACGGAATCCCCGGTTTCAATATCAGCGGCTACGAACCGCTGGGCACGGCCGAAACCTATCTTCCCAAATACGAACGTAATACGTATTACACCTACTCCCTGAATTTCGGCTGGATGAAAGGACAGCACGATATCCGTTTCGGGCTGGACGTTGCTCGCATTCAACTCAATGAGTGGCACCCTGAGCGGGGCGGCGGCCCGATCGGGTCCTTCACCTTTGACGGATCGGTCACGCTTCCGGGTTCCGGCTCGGCAAACCAGTTTAATAACTACGCCGCATTCCTTATGGGTTTGCCCCAGACAATCAGCAAGACGATCGAGCCGGACTGGATGGCGCCGCGCCAGTGGATGGAAGGATATTATTTCCGCGATCGGTGGCGAGTGAACGACAAGCTAACGCTTACGCTCGGACTTCGCTGGGAATACTACCCGATCATGACTTATGCGAACTACGGGATGGTCCGATTCGATGCGTCCGCCGGGAACGTTCTGATCGGCGGTCTCGGATCCGTCCCCAACGATACCGGCAATTCGACCAGCAAGAAAGAATTTGCGCCGCGCTTCGGAGTGGCTTACCGGCTGGGGACCAAAACAGTGCTGCGCAGCGGCTATGGGATCAGCGTGGATCCGCAGGGGCCGGCGGCGCAAATGCTGTTCTCGTATCCGAACATCGTTCTTCAGACCTTCTCGGGCAATACGGCTTACATCCCGTATGGTCCGATCGCCAATGGTATTCCGCCGATTGCTTATCCGGATATCAGCAGCGGTGTTGTCCCTTTACCGAAGCCGATTTCAACCGTCAGCCTGCCGCCGGGTCCCTATAAGCGCGGGTACATTCAGTCCTATAACTTTTTCGTTGAACGAGAACTTCCCGGTAGTTTCACCGGCTCAGTCGGGTACGTGGGAACCCGGACGGTGCACGAAAACGTGCTCTATTCGATCAACGCCGGTACTCCGGGATCGGGCAATTCCGGGCGTCCGCTGGCATCGAGCGGCTACCTGGTGGATGAGACTTTCATCGAACCTGTGGGCAGCGCAACCTACAATGCGCTTCAGGCGCAGGCTCAGCGCCGATTGACAGCCGGGTTGCAGATGAACCTTGCCTACACGTGGTCCAAGGCGATCAACAACGTAGACAACGAGCTTGGAAGTTTGCTGTTCTATGGCGCAGGATTCGACCGCAATCGGGCGGTTGCCGGCTTCAACCGAACACAGAATTTCCGGGTGGGATGGCTGGCCGAGCTGCCATTTGGCGCCGGGAAAAAGTGGGCGCAAACTGGCGTCTCCCGGTTATTGCTGGGCGGCTGGCAGGTGAACGGGATATTCAGCGCTTATAGCGGCCTGCCGTTTACCGTGACAGCATCTGGCGGTTCACTGAACGCGCCGGGTCAGACACAGACGGCCGATCAGGTAAAGTCGTCGGTCAACAAGCTCGGCGGCATCGGACCTGGCCAGCCTTACTATGATCCGACAGCTTTCGCCGCGGTTTCAGCCGTGCGCTTCGGAACGAGCGGGCGGAATATCCTGGTCGGCCCCGGACTGGTGAATGTGGACGCGTCGCTGTTTCGGAACTTCCGATTCAAGGAACGGCTGAATTTCCAGCTTCGCGCGGAGGCGTACAACCTCACGAATACGCCACATTTCAACAATCCGAGCGCAAATGTCTCGTCGGGCGGATTCCTGACGATTACAAGCGCGCTGAGCCGCGCCAATAATGTCGAAGGCGGTGAACGGCAGTTTCGCTTTGCGCTGCGGATCAGCTACTGAGGCCGGCGGCGCGCTGCAGTGTTGTGGTAAGCGGCTGTCCGGGAGTCCGCAAATCCGGTGCGTGATTGCGCACCCGGGTATTCCACCGTTCCCGCGAACGCGATACGATCAACGGGCATGGGAAAAGCCGTCGGCAACCGCGCCGCCGATGCGGATAGTTTGCGCTGAAGTTTATCCCAGGGAAGGCAGGAAATCATGAATGCATTCGTCACGCGGAGGAGAGCGCGTCTTGTCGCTGGCTTCGCGCCGCAGGCAGCGGCGGCGGCCACCAGGCCTGGCGGACTTGATATCGCAGAGATTCGTCATTTTCCGGTGCGGGAGCCGGTCTCGGGAAATCGTTATTCGCTGTTGCGGGTAAAAACGCGCACGGGACTGACGGGCTGGGGCGAGTGCAGGTTCGATCCGACTGCGGATTTCAAGGCGCTCGAAACCGCGTGGATCGGCCGACCCGCCAATGCGTATGCAACCATTGCGCCTTCGACGCCGTTCCGCGCGGCCCTCGATATCGCTCTGCTCGATATTCTCGGGAAAGCGGCGAATGCGCCGGTATACCGGGTTCTGGGCGGCCCCACGCGCAGCAAGGTTCGCGCGTATAGTTCTCCGCATACGGAAGCATTTCCGGTCGCAGTGATTGACGTTCCGGCTCCAGTATCGCGGAATCAGGGCAAGGCGTACCAGAACAAGGTTCTGGAACTAGTGAACGCGGTTCCCGCAGAACGTGATTTCGTGCTGGCGGGCAACGGACTGCTTACGCCCGGCGATGCGGCGTCTGTTGCGGCCACGGTGGAAACAAAGCACCCGCTATGGTTTGACGAACCGTGCTCGCACTCGAATATCGACGCTGTGCGGAAGATCAGCGGCGAGACGGTTGTACCCCTCGGATTCGGCGCGGGAATCGATGACCCCGGCGTGTTTCAAGCGCTGTTGCGCGAAGGGCTGATTGACGTTGTGCGGCCGGATATCGGCATCTTTGGCATCAGCGGGACGAAGCGCGTGGCGGCGTTGGCGGAACCTTATTATGTGGCTGTCGCACCGCGGACGAGCGGTGGGCCGCTGGGTACGGCCGCGGCAATTCAGCTTGCCGCGAGCGTTCCGAATTTCTTTATTCAGCACGTCCCGATTCCGGCGGCCGAGCAGGACCGCGCGATGCGGCGCGAGATCGTATCGTCTGCAATTGAGGCGGGCAACGGAGGCTTTCTTCAATTGCCCAAGGCGCCGGGTCTCGGCATCACCGTGAATGAAGCGGCACTGGAGAAATATCATGCGGCGTAGAAATTTCCTTGCGCTCGGATCGGCCGGAATTGCAATGGCCGGCGCCACGAAGCGGCCCGCTCTTGAAACCGACTGGTGCGGCTGCGAATTGCAAACGCCGGCGGGCGGGCGCGGGATGCGCGCTCAGACGGGGCCGGTTGGTCTTGAGGCATTCGCGGACGTGAGCTCGGGCCTGAAGATCACCGGCATGAAGGTCTTCGGGGTCTCTTTCAATCCGAACTCCGATCGCCCGTATGTCTTCGTGAAGCTGGAGACAAACCGGGGAATTATCGGCTGGGGCGAGGGGACGCTCGAAGGCAAAGCGGGCGCGGTGATGGCCTGCATCAACGACTTCAAGGATTTTCTAATCGGCGCGGACCCAATGCAGGTGGAGCACATCTGGCAATCGATGTACATCCACTCGTTCTACCGCGCGGGTCCGGTGATCGGTTCGGCAATCTCCGGCATCGATCAGGCTCTATGGGATATCCGCGGCAAGGCTTTAAACATGCCGGTCTACAAGCTGCTTGGGGGACCGTTCGATCCGCGCGGAGTACGCGGTTATTATCACGTAGATGGCGCCACGCACGATCAACTCGTGCAGATCCGGGCGACGGCGCACGAACAGGGGATCACGTGCGTGAAGTCCGGGATTCCGGGCTATTACGAATGGATTGAGCGGCGTCCGAAGATTGACCGGGCAATCAAGGCGATGCAGATGCTGCGTGAGACGCTCGGTCCGGACATCGATATCGCGATTGATTTCCATGCGAAAACGAGCCCGAGCGTAGCGTCTGTGATCGTGAAGGAAGTGGAGCCGCTGAATCTGCTGTTCATCGAAGAGCCCTGTCCGCCGGAGAATGTTCAGGCAATGGCGAAGATCGCGCGGCGCTCCACCACTCCGATCGCGACCGGAGAGCGGCTGATTGCATCCTACGGGGTTCGCGAGATTCTCGAGATGGGCGTGGTCGACATTCTGCAAACCGATATCAACCATGTGGGCGGCATCAGCGGGTTGTGGAAAGTGGCGGCAACGGCGAATGTATCTTCGATATCGATGGCGCCCCATGCGTGCGAGGGACCGATCGGCGGACTGGCGACGATTCACGTCGACGCGGCGATGCCGAACTTCGTGGTACAGGAAATCTGCGGGCTGGTGAAGCCGACAGCTACGGACAAGATCTGGGAAGAGTGGTTCGGCTTTCCGGCGATGCGCATGGTGGACGGACGGTTTCCGCTTGCCGAGAAGCCGGGCCTCGGCTTTGAGTTGTCCGAAGCCAGCCTCGCCAAATATCCGTTCGGCGGCACGCACCCGATGGCGCGCGTGTTTCACGAGGACGGTTCGGTGGCCGAGTGGTGAGCGATGTCAGGCAGGGAATCAGCATTAGTCGGCAAACACATGAATAGACTTCTTCTCTTTTCGGCACTGCTGGCACTGCCCGCTTTCAACGCGCCCATGCAGGGCGCGGAGCGGATCAGGGTAATGCTTCTTGACGGCGAGAGCGGCGGCCCCTATCACGCGTGGAAATTAACTACTCCTGTTCTCAAAAAAGAGCTGGAGGAGACCAACCTGTTCCAGGTGGATGTTGTCACTGCGCCCGCGCCCGGCGGCGACTTCGGCGCCTTCAGCCCCGATTTCAGCAAATATCAGGTGCTGGTGATGAACTACGATGCCCCGGACGAGCGATGGCCGGATTCGCTGAAATCCGCATTTGAGTCCTATATGCGAGGTGGCGGCGGACTGGTGACGGTGCATGCCGCAGATAACGCTTTTGGCGGATGGCGCGCCTTTAATGAAATGATCGGCATCGGCGGGTGGCGTGGCCGTGACGAGAAATCGGGACCGCTCTGGTATATGAAAGACGGCAAACTGGTCTCGGATGACAAACCGGGCCGCGCAGGCAATCACGGGAACCGCGTGCCGTTTGCGATTACGATACGCGATGCGAATCATCCAATCACGAAAGGACTGCCGCGCGTGTGGATGCATCAGGGCGATGAGCTTTACAACAGTCTGCGCGGGCCGGGTAAAGAGATGACAGTGCTTGCAACCGCGTATTCCGATCCGGAAAATCACGGCACAGGCCGCGATGAGCCAATCCTGATGACGCTCCGATTTGGAAAGGGACGCATCTTTCATACGACTCTCGGCCACGACATCAATGCGCTGAGCTGTGCGGGCTTTATCGCCACTTTCCAGCGCGGAACCGAGTGGGCGGCCACGGGAAAGGTGACGCAGCCGGTTCCGTCGCTGTTTCCGAACGCCAATTCTGTTGTGTACCGGACCGATATAGCCGCGATGGACCCGAACTACAAATACGGTCTGAATGCGCTGAGTAGCCCGCCGGGTGGCACAGGGAGAGCGGCGCGGCCTGCATCCGCGGGCAGTCCGGCTCCGCAACATTAACGGGTACGAGTATTGACGGGAGGCGTCTTAACGATGACGCACCGGGGGCATGCCTTAGCCGCCCGCTCGCGGAGCGCTGCTGCTTCCGTTGTCTCGCCTTTTTGCTCAAGAAGGCGCGCAAGATTAAAGAGCGCGTCGAATTGCAGGCCGTCCGATTCAAGCGACAGCCGATAGTACCGAATCGCTTCATCAGGCCTGCCTGCCGCCTCCAGGAATCTCGCGATTTCGGCGTAAAGCGCCGGGTCGCCAGGACCTTCGATAGCCGCCTGCCGGAGCAGCGGCCATGCTTTCTGCAACCAATCGCCCCGATCGAGCCGGCGGCCTGCTTCCGCGTAAGCGAGGCCCAGATTACGCGCGCTGCTGCTCTCGCGAGATTGCTTGAAATACGGCTGCAGGTCCGCAACCGTCTGCTGGTGCGACTTGCTGGCGCGACGTGGAATGGAATGGTCCGTGAAGACTGTATGTCCGCCGTCGACAGGCCGCGACTTAGGCATGTGGCATCCAATGCAGTCGTCCTTTTTTGCCGATACGCGCGCTGACGGGCACTGGCTCGGTTCGTGGCAAGTCGCGCAGACGCGATCGTAATTGGTTGCCGCGGCTCCATGCGGGTCGTGACAGGTTCCGCACCACAAGCGTTCGCCTGCGGCTTGTTTGCAGCGACTGCGAGCGAGTGCTTCCGCATGACTGTTCACCCCAACGCTGCCGGTGGATGCGGCGGTAAACACTGCAACATAGTTGGCCAGCTCTTCGCCGGGCTGAAAATCACTTAGCTTCTGTCCGGCCAGCGGGAGCCGGGCCTCACCCGAAAGATGGCATTGCTCGCATACGGAATCACGCTTTGACCCTGCAAGCCGCGCGGGATTCACGATATTATCGGCGCGCGGATGCGCCACATGTTCCGCACCTTCTCCGTGGCAGCGTTCGCAGGTAATACCGTGAAGATGTGAGAGATCCTGGAATCGGTTGAGCGTCCCGCGGGCAGGACTCATTCCGCTCGAATGGCAGAAGAAGCATTCGGCAGTAACCGGCCGGTTCAGGTCTGGAGTCGAGTCATGCTCATAACCTGGAGCCATGCCCCACGCCCGGCGAAGCGCATAGTAGCCAACGGGGGCCTGGTAAAGATAACCATCTTCGACGAAGCCATAGCTTCGGCCCATGCGACGTGAGCCGATATAGAAATCGAGCGATTGCTGATGGCCCGGCCAGAAAAGCTTCAGCGCGCCGGCGTCACGGCGAATCTCGAAGCGAGTTCGTGAACTCTCGTTTACGAATTCACCCGCGGGTTCCGAGATGGGGTTCGTCAGGCCGCTCGACCGCGCCATGGGCGACCGGGCCCATCGCGCTGCAATCTGCGGGTGGCAATCTCCGCAAGCAGCGAGCGTTGCCACCAGCAGCAACATGCGAACGCCTTACCAGATCATCTTCATGCCGAACTGGATTAGCCGGGGTGAATTGCCCTGCGACGTGATTTTTCCGAAGGCGGCAGAAGACATGTCGCCAGTGGGCGCGCCGAAAACCACACGGTTGAACGGGTTCGACATTTCCACGCGAAACTGATTGGTTAATCGCTCACCGATCCGCGTGCTTTTGAAAACTCCGAAAGACTCGTTGATCAGCATTGGCTGGCGCACCGGCAGGTACACGGGGGCAGTGCCAAATGTCAACGCTGCGGGCTGGGCGAAAGCAGTGGGATTCAGGTAATAATCGCGATTCGGATCGAATCCACCGGAACCCATACTCGCGCGCAGCGGCTGCCCGGTAAGGTTCGGTCGCAAGCCTCCCGTAAACGCGAACGAATTGACGTTTACGGCCGTAACCTGAACCGGGTAGCCGCTGCCATAAGTCCCGAAGCCGGAAACCGACCAGCCTCCCAGGAGTTTGCGCATTACGCCCGCCTGCATTCCGCGTCCATAAGGAAGCGCGTAATTGAAACTCAGCGCAACGACATTCGGCTGGTCCGTGGGATAGAGAAACTTTTCGCGCTGATAATAGTTCTGACGAAGCGGGGATCCGGTTGTGAACTCAACGCCATCCGAGAGGAATTTCGATCTCGTGTAGGCGAAGGTAGCCGTCAGCCCGGCCGTGAGGCGCTGATCCGCCTTGAACTGGAACGAATTGTAAGTCGAGCTATCGTATGGCGCTGCGACGATCGACACGTTCTGATATTGCGGAAACGGACGCAGCGCCTGAGCGACTGTTGCGCGATTCCCGAACAAGTCGGAAAACCCCGCGAATGGAGCCTGAATGCCGGCCGCCTGGGCGAGGGGCGAATTGATATTCGATTGAAGAACCGCCTGACCGAGAGAAAAGTACGCGGGGCTTAGCTGGTTCACCTGCATACTTCCGTCGTAGATGTGAGTTCCTTTGTTTCCCACGAATGCGCCGCTTACCATGAGCGAGTTAGTGATCTGGCGCTCCACCGTCACGTTGTATTGCTGAGAATAAGGAATGAGGCCGCCCGACGCCGGATAGACAAGCTGCGCGTTCTGCCCATTCTGCACCGTAGGTGTGAGGTTCGGCGGATGAGTGAAACTCTGAGGGAACCCGCCATCCCAATAGAACGCCGGCGTCAGCCCATTATCCGGGCTACCGAAGCTCGGAGTGGCAGAAAATCCGTTTTGCGGCAGCCCGATCCCTTCACTGATATACGCGGAATAAAAGATTCCATAGCCACCACGAATCACAGTCTTCGGCGTGATCGAATACGCGAATCCGGCTCGAGGCCCGAAGTTCTTGTAATGCGTTTCCGTGAACTGATTCCGGCCGGTTCCGTTGTTGCCGAAAACTTCAGCGCCCAGGAGATTCCCGGCTCCCGGATTTGGCACGGACGGATCCATGTATGAGATCCGGCCCAGAGGATCGGACGCCGGGATCTGGATTTCATAGCGCAATCCGATATCGAACGTCAGCTTCGGAGTGAGCTTGTAAGTGTCATCGACGTACAGACCGATGTACTTATACCGGCCGCCCGGGAGGGACGACCGAAAATAGGAGGAGCCGCTGTCCACGGCGCCGAGCAGAAAGCTGGCGAACGCGTTGCCAGACCCCGTTACCCCGGGCAGTGCGGTTTCCAGTTGGCTGTAATTATAGGTTCCGCCGCCGTTGCCGAAGTTACGGTAGTTATCGCGGTGCGCCTGAATCTCCACCCCGAACTTCATTGTGTGTTTCGATTTCACCCAGCTCACGTTATCGAGTACCGTGAGAGTGTTGAAATAATTATCGGATGCGATGTCGTCGCCGAATCGCGTGTAGCTCTGGGTGAACATCACTGTCGGGAAGAGATCAAATTGCGTGCCGGTCAGGCCGAGCTTGCCCCCGTTCGGTTGTACCCATCCCTGGTTGTAGCCCAAAGAAAAATTCGGATTCCGAAAACGTGAGAAGCCAAGACCCACGTGATTCAGCAGGTTCGGACTGATCGTCCAGTCGTAGTTGATACGAGAAACGATGGTAGTAACGTCCTGCAGGTTGTAATTCTCCACCGCTGTCGTATTGCCGACGGGAATCAGGCGCGAAGGTCCCGGACTCTTGATCGAAGGCCGGTCGGTCGAATTGTACATGCCGCTCAGGTGATGCTTTTCGGAAAAGGCATGGTCGATCTTGATGCCGTGCGTTCGCTGGTCGGAACGCGGGCTGCTCAGCGGCGCAACTGAGTTGTTTGCAAGGGCTGGCAATGTGGCTGCGGGCACAAACGGCAGAATCTTCGAAGTCACCTGGCTGAATGCGGATTTCGGGATCAGGTTTCCGGGAAACACGCTGCGCGTCGCCGCGCCGCTTGCACTGACTTGAGTCGAACGCGGATCATAAATTGGGCCGGTCCACTGGCTGAAGTCGCCATTCAGCATCTGAGCGGTGGGCACGGTGTTCAGGCCGGTGAGCTGTCCACCCCGGATATAAAACTGATCGTAGTCGACGAAAAAGAAGGTGCGGTTGCGTCCGTTATAGACTTTCGGAATCCATACCGGGCCTCCCAACGTAAATCCGAACTCATTCTGGTTACGGAAAGCCTTCGCCGGAGCGAAGAAGCCGCGCGCGTCGAAATGGTTGTTGTCCGCGAATTCGAAGGCGGTCCCGTGAAAATCGTTGGTGCCGCTTTTCATCGTGAAACTGGTGACTCCGCCGAGCGCGTGAGCATATTCCGCCGAATAGTTGTTCGTAATCAGCTTGTATTCTTCAATCGCATCCACGGATGGATTCACTTCCGCATCGTTCGATAGATCACCTCGCGATAAGGCGATTCCGTCAAAATAAACCTGGTCGGTAAAAGATCCGCTGCCGCCGATGTGCTTTTCCCAGGTCGAACCGGAAACTCCGGGCGCGAGAAAGATGAATGCCGAAGGGTCCCGAATGCCGCCGCCCAGCGTCAGAGGAAGATCGAGGAAGCGATTGGCCGTGATCACGGTTCCGACATCTGTCGATTCCGTCTGGATCATCGCCGCAAGCGCCTGTACCTCAACCGTTTGGGTCATTTCTCCTACCGTCAGGCGCACCTCCACCCGCGTCTGCTGATTCACTTCGACCTGGATGCCGTTTACATCGTATTTCTGAAATCCTTTCGCCTGCGCCGACAGCGTGTACCGGCCCACCGGCAAATTGAGAAATGAATAATTCCCCTGGGCGTCCGTAGCGGCGCTGTATGTCAGGTTCGTCGCTTCGTTGCGAATTGTCAGAGCGGAATTCGGCACGATCGCTCCGCTCGAATCCACAACGGCTCCGACTACAGATCCTCGGTCGGCCTGGGCAAAGGCCGCCGGAAGGAACGAAGCAAACAAAAGAAACCCCGCAATCCTCGTTTTCATTTACCACCTCCGCTGAGAGATAGTGGATTATAGTTGGGGGCATTATTCGAGGTCAAGAGCTTGCGGCTGGGCGTCGCATTATTCGGGATCGCTTGCGCTGCGCTGTGCCTCGCGCCATCAGCCAGCGAAAAAAATGCGCTCGAGTCATCGGGTATGGCTGCGTTCAGGAACCGTGATTTCGCCTCGGCTGAGCGAATTTTCCTGAGCCTCACGGCCGCTCAGCCGTCCGCGCACTCCTGGAAGCTGCTCGGTATGAGCTACGTGGCCGAGGAGAAGTATAAACTGGCGGTCCCTGCGTTGGAGCGCGCCTGTACTCTCGATAGCAAAGAGCCGATGGCCTGCTACTATCTGGGCCGCGCGCAGTTCACGTTGGTTCGTCTCGAACAGGCGTTGCGTTCGTTCCAATTTGCGCTCGAATCCCGGTCCGCGCCTCGAGGACGCGTCCTGCTCGGCATTGCGCTGGTTTACGAGGCTATGCTGAAGCCGGTTGACGCCGAAAACTTTTTTCATGACGCGATCCGCGCGGGAGAACGCGATGCCTTGCGCGACTACGGTCTGTTCCTTTTCAGGAGCGGTCGCGCAAGTGAAAGCTTGAGCGTCCTCGAAAAGGCCGGCGCAACCGCCGACCTTGCCCGTGTTCGGGAAGCGCTTCAACAAAGATCCTCGGCGGAGCCGGCGCAACCGGCGGCTCCTGTGCGCTTCCGCGACACCGCGCTGCCCATGATTGTGAAAAATGGCGCGACAGGTGAGCACCATCTGATTGAAACCATGATTGCGGGCGTGGCGGTCTTCGATTTCGATAACGACGGCTGGCCCGATATTTTCATCGCGAACGGCGCGCCCTTTCCGAACCTCGAAAAGGTCGATGCCAGTTATTCCAATCGGCTGTTTCGGAATAATCGTGACGGGACATTTACAGATGTCACCGTTAAAGCCGGACTTGCCGGCTCGGGATTCTCGATGGGGGCCGCTGCCGGCGACTTCGATAATGACGGCAACGTCGACCTGTTCGTCACCGGCGTTCGCTCCAATACCTTGTATCGGAACCGGGGCGACGGCACTTTCGAAGAAGTAACGAAGGCCGCAGGATTGGAATCCAACGGCAAATGGTCGGTGGCGGCTGGATGGTTCGATTTCGATAATGACGGCCTGCTGGACTTGTTTGTCGTGCGCTACGTTGACTGGGACGCGGGGAAAGAGCCGTTCTGCGGGGCGGCGGAGGATACGCTGTTTCACCGGCCCGGTTATCGCCAGTATTGCAATCCGGCTTTGTATGCGCCGCTCGCAAACGCGCTTTATCGCAATCTCGGAGGAGGGAAGTTTCGCGACGTCTCCGCCGAAACCGGAATCGCGGAACACCCCGGGAAAGGAATGGGCGTGGCTTTCGGCGATTTCGATAGCGACGGCCACCTCGACGTTTTCGTGGCGAATGACACGATGCCGAATTTCCTGTTTCATAACGAGGGCGGGCGGTTTCGCGATATCGCTCTGGATGCGGGCGTTGCCTATGGAGACGACGGCAAAGCGCTTTCTTCCATGGGCGCCGATTTTCGAGATTTCGACAACGATGGCCGCGAGGATCTTTTCATCACTGCGCTGTCGGATGAATCCTTCCCGTTATTTCGCAATCGAGACAATCACTTCGCCGATGCGGGCGACGCGATCGGCCTGAGCGCCAGGCCTTTTACCGGCTGGAGTACGGGCATGTTCGATTTCAATAATGACGGATGGAAAGATCTCTTTGTTGCAGCGGGGCACGTTATGGAAAACGCGGAGATGTCGTCCAGCCGGAAGTCCCGCCAACCTGATCTGATTTTTCTAAACCGTGGCGGCAGGAAATTCGACTTGCAGATGTTACCCGGCGAAGCTCTGCATCGCGGCGCGGCATTCGGTGATTTCGATCGCGATGGCCGGATCGACGCCGTAGTCACGCGGCTCAATGAACCGCCTCTTGTTCTTTGGAACCTGAATGAGAGCGGCAACTGGATCGAATTCCGGCTGATCGGCAGCAGGAGCAATCGCGACGGCATCGGCGCCGCCGTTCACATTACAGCCACCGCCGGTCAGCAGTGGAACCGGGTTACTACGTCCACCGGTTACGGCGCATCGAGCGATCGCATTGCGCATTTTGGATTGGGCGATGCAACGATCGTCAGCAATGTCGAAATCCGGTGGCCTTCAGGCAAGATTCAGAGGTTGTCCGCCGTGCCCGCGAATCAGATTCTCACGGTTCAGGAACCGTGAATCAGGCAAGCCGCGGCTGGTCCGCGGTTCGTTTCGCCCACTTGAACGCCGCGATCGAGTTCTTCCAGAAGTATTTTTCGGCCGCATCACGGCCTCTCGCCATCGTATAACCCTTCAGGATCTCGAGAGCCTCCTTGTTTCTTCCCGCGTACACTACGAAATCGTCACCGAAAATGTCCCAGATGAAATCGAGCATCGGCTTGTAAACGGCCGGCTCGAACCCAGCCTGCGGGTTCGCTTTTGGCAGACCGGAAACCTTCGCGAATGCGCGCCGCGTCCTGAGTTCTTTCAGAGTGTTGGTATAACTTTTCAGGACATGTGGGTCTTTGGGAAGCGGCAGCGCCTGCAGATGTCCGAGGACGATCCTTAAATCGGGCACTTTGTCGCTCAAACGCAGCGTAGCTTCCATCAGGTCCACTCGCGGGTTCGCTACTTCGAAAGTAAGGCCCGTTTGCGCGAACACCTTCATGTTCTCTATGAGTTCAGGCTTGTTGATTGCGGTGACAAGATCCTGGGTTTTCCAGACGTTGCCGTACCGGATTCCGAGAAAAAGTTTATTGCGATGGTATCTCTCCAGAAATTCCTGGAAATCGCATTTCGCCGGATCGATATTGCCGACTGTGCCTACAATCATCGGTACATTCTCGATCTGCATGAGCACCCAAAGGTTGTCTTCCACCCACGGGCTGCATTCCACCTCGATTCCGCCTGCGATTCCGAGAGGTTTTGCGGTGGCCGGGTAATCGCGCGCGAGGAAGGGCGGATTGTTCGGAGTGAATGGGTACGGCGCTCCCTGTGGTCTGGTCTGGTCGTACAAGTGGAAATGGCTGTCGATAATCGGAAACGAATTGTCCTCCGCCCGAACCAGGGTACTTCCAACCGCGGCGGCCGCAAGGAGTGTTCTGCGAGTCGTGTGCATTTTGGCGATCTTTCGTTTTAAAACTCGGTGTTCGTTTTGGATTCTACTTCAATCGCCGCCCTTTCTGGCTGCAGTAAATCGCTGCCCTGCCTGAGGTTAGGCCGCATGCCCTATCGGGGGTTGTGGCATTGACCCGGTTTTCCGCGCGTGATAGCATCCGAGGAGTTGCTATAGGTTCAACCAACCAGCGACGCGTAGTATCTTTCCTCCCGATTATGATGCGCAGCAAGTATTTTCGCCGCTTTCCGCCACAGATTCTGGCGATGCTTGCGATCGTGATACCTTTTGGCGCGCCACTCTCCAGCGCCGCTACGCCAGGAGCCGTCGCGAGCGGGCAGCGGCAGGCGCTGGTCAATAAATATTGCCTCACGTGTCATAACTCCAGGTCGAAATCCGGCGGCCTTATTCTCGAGAACGCGGCCGCGGATCAACCTTCGCTTCATGCAGATGTCTGGGAAAAAGTAATCCGCAAGCTCCAGGCGGGTGAGATGCCGCCGGCCGGAATGCCGCGTCCACCGCAGGAAGTCTCGAGGGCATTCATTGCTTCGCTTGTGCACGATCTTGACGCCGCCGCCCGAAATCACCCATACGCCGGGCGGCCCGTCGTCCGCCGGCTGAACCGTTTCGAATACGGGAATGCGATCCGCGACCTGTTGCACATCGAACTTCCTGTCTCGGATGAACTGCCTCCGGATGGCATCGCCGCCGGTTTCGATGACATCGGCGATGCGCTTTCCATGTCGCCGCTTCTGCTCGAGCAGTATTTAAAGGTTTCGCGCAGAGTCAGCCAGTTTGCGGCAGGCGTTGGCGAGCCGTCACCGGTGACGGAAAACTATCCGGCGCCCGAGGCGCAGTCAGGCTGGCTCGGTCCCGGCCTGCCTTTCGGCACGCGCGGAGGCATTCGCGTGCAGCATTATTTCCCATTTGACGGGGAATACAAGCTGCGCGCCTTCATCGGACGGGATAGTCTTCCGCACCCGGAAGGTATCCGCTTCTTCCAGACGCAGGTGAAGGTGACTGCCGGCGCTCATACGGTGGTTGTCACCTTCCCGGATGAGTTCGCCCAGCGCGAGGGCCCCGTCCCCAACGTGGCAGGCAAGGGCGGGCCGGCTCTGGGCGGGCCTCTGGACACGCGCGGCTCGGCGATTCACCCTACCATTGAATTTCGCCTCGATGCGCAACGCGTGAAGCTCTTCGACATCGGCGGCATCAGCGTTGGCGAAGCCGCTTTTGCCGGTCAACCCGGCCCCCCGACTCTCGATCGCGTCGAAATTTCCGGGCCTTATAACGCAACCGGAGTGACGGAGACGCCCAGCCGGAAGCGGATCTTTATCTGCAGACCAGCCGGCCAGGGTGATGAATCCGCCTGCGCTTCCAAAATTCTCACCGCCATCGTGCGGCGCGCGTATCGCAGGGATGTATCGGCCGAGGACGTGCAGCCGTTCCTGAAAACCTGGCGCGGAGAACGGCAGAAGCACAATTTCGATTTCGCTATCGCGTCTGCGCTTCGAGATGTACTGGTTGCGCCGGATTTCCTGTTCCGCCTGGAATTCGACCCGCGTGGAGCGGTCCCCGGAAGCGTTCAGCCGGTCTCAAACTGGGAACTTGCGTCGCGCCTGTCCTTTTTTATATGGGGCAGCATTCCCGATGACGAGCTGCTGGATGTTGCCGGAAAGGGAAGGTTGACCGAGCCGGCAGTTCTGGCGCGGGAAACCCGTCGCATGCTCGCCGATCCGCGGGCGACCGGAACTGTCGACGATTTCACCGAGCAGTGGCTCGGTCTTCGCGGCCTGAAGGATATCAAGCCCGATCCGAAAGCTTATCCGGATTTCGACGGGGCGCTCGCGGACGATTTCCGCGACGAGACTCGTCTTTTTCTGCGCAGTATTTTTCGTGAGAACCGGAGCGTTCTCGACCTGGTCGGGGCGAAGTATAGCTACCTCAATGAGCGGCTGGCTCGCGTTTACGGAATCTCGGGCGTCGCCGGACCCGGTTTCCGCCGGGTTGCCCTGGACACCCAGCCCGGCCGCGGAGGTCTGTTGGGGCAGGGGAGCATTCTGCTGCTGACCTCGCATACCACCAAAACGTCGCCCATCCTGCGCGGCAAGTGGATTCTGGATAATCTGCTGAACTCGCCGCCGCCGCCGCCGCCGCCCGGGGTGCCACCGCTGGACGAAAGCGCCGTCAATGGGCAGAAGCTTACGACGAGGCAGCAGATCGAGCGGCACCGAAAAGATCCCGTGTGCGCATCCTGCCACTCGCGCATGGATCCGTTCGGATTCGCGCTGGAAAGTTTCGACGTGATCGGACGACAGCGTACGCATGACGAGGGCGGCCCAATTGACCCGTCGGGAACTTTGCCCAATGGCGATTCGTTCTCCGGACCGCAGGGCTTGAAGCAGTATCTTCTGGCTCACCCGGATCGTTTTGTGGACGGAGTGGTAGCGCGTCTGCTTACGTATGCGCTCGGGCGCGAACTGGATACGCGCGATCAGCCGACTGTACGTGAAATTAAGCGCGAAGCGGCGCCCGGTTACCGGGCACAGGATTTGATCCTCGCTATTGTGAAGAGTGCGCCATTCCGGATGCGGCAAATTCAGGAGCGGCAAACGAGCGCTGTGGATATGCCGGTAGTCGCGCGCAATCACCGTAATTAGGGGAATAATAAAAGGAGCGACCATGATTATCACCGGAAAGCACCTCCCACGGCGCACATTTCTGAAGGGCGCGGGTGTAAGTCTGGCGTTGCCTCTCCTTGACGCCATGGTCCCGGCGCTCAAGGCCGAGCGGCTTACTGCGGCGGCGCCCATTCGTCGCCTCGGATTCATCTACTACACGCTGGGCGTCAACGAAGAAAAGTGGAAGCCGAAAGGCGAGGGCGCTTCGTATCAGCTCAGCGAAGCGCTGATGCCGCTCGAGCCATTCCGTGAAAAATTCCTCGTCATCACCGGCCTTTCCTCGGACCCTGATCGAACCAAGGCCGGTTTTCACGATCGCGCTCTCACATCGTTTATGACGGGCGTTGAGATGACGCGCGGTTCCGTTCACGTCGGCGTGTCGGTCGATCAGCTTGCCGCGCAGGCGCTTGGGAAGGAAACCCAGTTCGCCTCACTCGAGCTCTCCACGGAGGAGAACGGAGCGCTGGGCGGCGTTTCTTATAAAACCGCAACCACCCCGTTGCCCTTCGAGCCGAATCCGCGGCGCGTTTTTGAACGCCTGTTCGGGGAAGGCGGCAAGATCGATCCCGCTGCTTCAGCCGAGCGTCAGGCTGCCGACCAGAGCAGCCTCGATATGGTTCTGGGCCGCATCGCTCAGTTGAAATCGCGCCTTGGCCCGAGCGATAGCCGGAAGCTCGATGAATATCTCCAGGCGATTCGCGATATCGAGCGCCGGATTCAGGTCGCAATGCAGAAGAAGCCGGTGGACCTGCCGGAAATGGCGCGCCCAGCCGGAGTTCCGGACTCCTGGCCGGAACACGTGAAGTTAATGTTCGACCTGCAGGCGATCGCTTTGCAGGCGGACCTGACGCGCGTCTGGACTTTCATGATGGCGCGGGAAGCGTCCTCGATGACTTTCCCTCATCTGGGCATCACGATGGGCCACCATGAAATCTCGCATCATAATTTTGAGCCGGATAAACTCGCGGCCCTTGCAAAGATCAACATCGATCAATCCAAACTGTTCGGGTACTTCCTTTCGAAGCTGGAATCCATAAAAGAAGGAAACTCCACGCTTCTCGATCACTCGCTCATTCTCTACGGCAGCGATCTCAGCGTTCCTACTGTCCACAGTCAGCACGACTTGCCGATCATCCTTGCCGGCGGGGCTGCGGGCCGTATTGCCGGCGGCAGATATATCGCGTTTCCCGGGGATAAGACGCCGCTCACGAATCTCTACCTCACGATGCTGGACAAGGTAGGCGTGCCGACCGAGAAGCTGGGGGACAGTACCGGCAAGCTGAATCGGCTCGAAGTTTAGGAGACTGATCGATGCACCGGTCGCGCACTTCCGCCGCAATCCTGCTCGCATTGAGCGCCGTGGCTGTCGCAGCTAAAGCCGCTACTCTTCCGGTAGCGGAATCGAACGCGCTCGTCGAAGCGGTTCAGGCAGATGACCGCGCCTCTGTTGCCCGGATCCTCGCCACGCATCCGAACGTCAATTTTCAGCAGGACGATGGATCCACGGCTCTCGCCTGGGCGGCGGTACGCTGCAACATCGAAGTTGCGCAATTACTGATGAAAGCCGGCGCGAACCCCAATCTCACCAATGAACAGGGTGTCGGTCCGCTGTACATCGCAATCGAGAACCGCTCGACCCCGATGGTACGGATGCTCCTCTCGCATGGCGCCAACCCGAATCTCGCACGCTCGAATGGCGAAACGCCGCTGATGCTGGCCACGCGGCTTGGGCAGATCGAGGTGATGAAGACGCTGCTCGATCGCGGCGCGGAGATTAACGCGCGTGAGAAGAAATTCGGTCAGACGGCTTTGATGTGGGCGGGCGGACATCCTGAAGCAACCCGGCTGTTGCTGGATCATGGCGCAGACATTCACGCTGCCTCGAAAATCTGGAAGATCACGGCCACTATCTACACTCCAACCACCAGCACTATCGGCAAAACCGGAATCCCGTGGAATAATGACGGTACGTGGTCCGGCGACCAGGGCGGGCAGAACGCGCTTCTGTTCGACGTGCAGCAGCATGATCTCGAATCGGCGCGAATGCTTCTCGATGCTGGAATCGACGTGAACATCCGCGCTGCGGATGGGACCACTCCTCTTCTCGCCGCACTTTATAAATGGGATCCGCTCGGCAAGGAATTTGTCGCCGGTACCGGAGCGCCGGCAGCGTCCGGAAGTTCAGCCCACTTCGGTCCGGATATTAAGATGGCGAACTTCCTTCTCGATCGCGGCGCGAAGGTGCAAGTCGCGGATTCAGCCGGCTACACCCCGCTTCATGGCGCAGCGCTCGCGGTGGCGGCAATCACTACCGGCGGACGCGATCGCTCGGCTTACGGTAATGGCAGAGCGCTGAAGAACAAGCAGGCGGCCGCTAAACAAGACCCTGCAATGGCGGCGAAGCTGAAAGAAGCTCTTACTCTGGTGAGCCGTTTGCTTGAGGCCGGCGCAGATCCAGATCGACAGACGCTTTACCCTACCGAAGGTCCGGTCGGAGATGTGCGTATCAATCCCGCGCCGCCCGGTTCGTCCTCCTTCCATATCGCGGCAAATTCCGATTGCCTCGAACTCGTCAAACTGCTCGCAGACAGAGGCGCCAATCCCAACCTTCTACGTAAGGACGGTCATACGCCTTTTTCGGTATCGGTACTTTCCATGGATTTGCCGATCGTAAAGGAAATGGTGGCTCGCGGCGCCGATCTTTCGCGCCACTACAATCCGACCGATCACTTCGCGGACCCGGTCAAGCCGATTTCGCTCCCGCGCAGCAATCAGACGATCATGCATATCGCGGCAGGCGCCGGCGCGCCTGAGATCATCGAATATTTGCATTCGCTCGGCGTTGGATTCGACGCGAAAAATTCAATGGGCGAAACCCCCCTGGATCTTGCCGATCACCAGGAACGCTATCGCGAAGCTCGCGCTCGTGAAGGCGCTGAAGACAAACCCGATCGAATTGTGAAGCGTGACACGTCCACTACGGAGATGATCAAAAAGCTTCTTGCCCACGATCAATCGCCCGCCAGATAGGTCCACTGGTGCGCAGGGGCGCCGCGTCCTGGATAACGCGGCAACCTGTTGCATCTGTTTGCTGTCAACTGATATCTTAATTCGCAACTGGTAGCAAGGAGTCTGTACGTATGTCGTTAAACGGGTTCAAATTGAGCCGGCTGTTTCTGTGTGTCGTTCTATCTTTACTGTTTCTGGTCTCGCTCCCCGCGCGGGCTCAAACCTTCAACGCTTCGGTATCCGGCATTGTCAGCGATCCGACCGGGGCCGTTGCCCCCAACGTAAAAGTCACTGTCACCGATAAAGCGCGCGGCGTGCAGTTCACTGCCACAACCAACCAGGAAGGCGTGTACCTGATCAACAACCTGATTCCCAGCACCTACAAGGTCACGGCCGAAGCTGCCGGGTTTCAAACTTATGTGCTGGATACGTACCCGTTGACGGCGACCCAGCAGGCGATCCTGAATATCACGCTCCACCTCGGAACTGCCAGCCAGACCGTGGAAGTTTCCGGCCAGGTTCAGATGATCGAGCCGTCGAACGCCACACTGGGCGGCCTTGTGAACAACAAATCGATTGTCGATCTGCCGCTGGTCAACAGAAATATTTTGACGCTCATGGTCCTTGAACCGGGCGTTGCGCCTTCGACTCCGAACAATTATCAGAGTAACTTCTTTACCAGCTCCATACGGTATTCCTTCAACGGCGGAATGGAATCGACGAACGATTTTCAGCTCGATGGCATGTCGATCCTGAATCAAAGCGACATACCGGGAATCATGGGCTTAACCATGCTGCCGTCGGTGGACTCTGTCGAAGAGATGAAGCTTCAAACGAATAGCTACTCTGCAGTCTATGGCCGGAGCGGCGGCGGCATCACGACCATGGTCACCAAGTCGGGTACAAACGACTTCCATGGATCTCTATACGAATTCCTGCGTAACAACGATCTCAACGCGAACAGCTTCTTCTCCAATCGCTCCGGCGCTCAGATCGCGCCCCTCCACATCAATCAGTTCGGAGGCTCGATTGGCGGCCCGATCGTAAAAAACAAGGCGTTCTTTTTTGGGCTGCTGGAGAAAAATACGAGCGTCGTGGGCAGCTTCAGCCTGTTTTCCGTACCGACGGCCGCTATGCGAGGAGGAGACTTCTCGCAGGACATCAATGCGACAGGGCAACTACGAACGATCTACAACCCTTTCAGCACAACGCCGGACCTGAACAACGCCGGCCACTTCCTGCGCTCGCCTTTTCCGGGCAACGTGATACCGCAGAGCCTCATTGACCCGGTGGGAGCCAAAACGGCTTCGTACTGGCCTTCGCCGAACCTGCCAGGTACGCCGATCCCGGGCACATCGAGCTACACAGCTCAGAACAATGCCGGCCTTACGGCCTCAACGTTGAACCCGGTTTGGCAGAACACGGAGAAAGTCGATTACAACTTCAGCGAGAACAAGCGTGCATTTATTCGCTACGCGTACTTGTTTAATGTCGCCGGATCGCCGAATTACTACAACAATCTGGCTGACACGGGCTACGGGCCGATGACGGTGCACTCGCACAATGCCTCGGTCGGGTACACCCAGACTTTCGGCTCCGCCACGGTAATGGATTTGCGCGCAGGTGTAAACCGCTTCTCCGCCTTCCGTCCCAGCAACGGCCTGGGCTTCAAATTAACGACACTGGGAATGCCGCAGGAACTGCAGACCTTTTTGGAACAGGGCGACGTGGATGAATTTCCCGGAATTGCAACTCAGGGCTACTCGCTCCTGGGCAACAATAACGGACCCTACTATGCAAGCCACCAGTTAAATTTCAATTTTTCAGGTACTCTTTCGAGGGTCATCGGCAAGCATACAGTCACCGTTGGCGGTGAACACAGAGACTACTATCTGAACTTCGTACAAACGAATCCGCTGCTAATGAACTTCGGCGCGGACATGACGCAAGGGCCTGATGCGCGAACCGTTTCAGCCGCCGCGGGTGATGCAGTCGCCTCCATGCTACTCGGAGCGGGCGACAGCGGCAGCGCAACTTTTTATGCGCATCCGGCGAATGGAAACCATTACTTCTCCGAGTTCGTGCAGGATGACTTTAAGTTATCGCGCAGAATTACCATAAACGTCGGCTTCCGTCTGGATCAGGAGACCGGGACCACGGAACGCTACAACCGAATGGCGGCGATCAATCCCTATGTGCTCAACCCGATCTCAAACCAGGTGGCAAACCCGTTCACTGGGCAAACACCGTGGAATCTCTATGGCGGATACGTCTTTCCGGGCAGCGGTCCTGATACTTTGGGCCGCCGTACGATTCGCGGCGTCGAAATCAAGCCGAATCCGCGCATTGGGATCGCGTGGTCTCTGAATGACAAGACCGTTATCCGCACCGGTTATGGAATATTTTTTGGCGTTCCCTACGCCGGGGCTACCCGTGAATTTAACGGCGCGACATTTCAAACTACCACCTCCTGGGTTGCGTCCGTGGACGGCGTTAACCCGACCAATCTCATAAGCAATCCGTTCCCGTCAGGTTACCTGTATCCGCCGGGAAGTTCGCAGGGGCTGCTTTCCGTGGTTGGGCAGAGCCTTTCGAGCGCTTATCCTCCTACACTCAAAACGCTGTATAACCAGCAGTGGAATTTTTCGATCCAGCGGAGTCTGGCGAGCGACATGATGGTGCAGGTCGCGTACGTCGGAAATAAGGGAACACACCTGCCATGGAGCGGCGGCAATATGAACATGCTTCAGCCGAATCAGTTGAGCTCGGGAAACCAGCTGCTTAACCTGGTAGCTAATCCGTTCTATGGAAACCCGAATATCGCGTCGGGTCCGCTCGCGCAGCCTCAGATCCAGTACGGGCGACTGCTGCTGCCGTTTCCCGCGTGGCAGACTGTCAGCCCCGATGGAATAGCGATAGGCAACTCCGAATATGAGTCCCTGCAGTCGTCCTTAACCAAACGTTTCGCGAATGGAGTCAGCATCATTTCTTCCTATACCTGGTCGAAACTCATGACGGACATCGCGAACGGCACATGGGCCGGGGGATCAAACGTTCGGAATTATTACTGTGTTCGCTGCGAGCACTCGCCAAGCACCTATGACGTGCCGCACCGCTTTACCTTGAGCGCAGTTGGCGAACTGCCCTTCGGAAAAGGCAAGAGGTTCGGCTCGAACTGGAACGCCTTTGTTGATGCAGTCCTTGGCGGATGGCAGGCAAATGGAATTCTGACCCTGGCTTCCGGCCAGCCGCTTGTTTTCACAACCGCCAACAACACCAGCTACACATTCGGCGGCGGCCAACATCCTGACGTGGTGGGGAATCCGGTTCTTTCGAGCGGTAAGAGTATTTACCAATGGTTTAACCCCGGGGCGTTTGCGCAGCCCGCAAATTTTTCTTCGGGCAATATGTCGAGGACCTACACCGGCGTCAGGACGGACTGGACGCGCAATCTGGATTTCTCTCTCTTCAAGAACTTCCGGATCACGGAACGCTTTCAGCTCCAGTTCCGCGCCGAATCTTTCAATCTGACGAATACGCCCATTTTCAGCGCGCCGGGAACGTCAATCAATGGATCGAACTTCGGTGTGATTACGGGACAATCAAACACGCCGCGCAATATACAGCTTGGTTTGAAACTCCTGTTCTGATCGACTCCTATGAAGTTGGCATTCCTGCACACCAGCCACGTTCTGATCCCGCTTTTCTCGAAGCTGGCGTCGGAGGTTATCCCGGAAGTGCAGGTATTCCATCTCACGGACGAATCGCTGATCCGGAATACGATCGCCGCCGGGCAGCTTACCAGGGCGACCACTCGGCGCCTGGTGAAAATGATCGAGAGCGCTCACGATGGAGGAGCCGATGCCGTTATGGTTACTTGCTCCTCCATCGGGCCGGGCGTTTCCGTCGCCCGAATGCTCTTCGATTTCCCGGTCCTTCGGGTAGATGAGCCCATGGCGCTGAAGGCTGTCCATACGGGCAGGCGAATCGGCGTGGCGGCTACCCTTCGCACTACACTCGAGCCGACCATTGCCCTGGTTGAGCAAACCGCGGCGAAAGAAAATCGCGACGTCGATATCGTGCCTTCGCTTGCCGAAGGCGCATTCGAGGCCGTAATTGCAGGGGATGTGGAGCGCCATGACGCGCTCCTCGTCGAATCCCTCAACCAGCTTCGTTCTTCCGCAGACGTAATCGTGCTCGCCCAGGCGTCCATGGCTCGCGTCATTCCTCAGCTTGCGGCGAGCGGCGGTCCGCCCATTCTCTCCAGCCCCGAACTTGCGCTGCGCCACGCGCGCAGCATTGTCACAGGTCCAGCGGAAGCCGCGCTCGCCGGCTGATAACCGGCGCTGATATTCTCGTGCGTTGACAAAGCGCCGCCGCATACTCCTGCTCCTCATTGCGCTTGCGATGGTTACGTTTCTCGATCGCATCGCCATCGCGTCCGCCGGTCCGCGCATCCAGCAGGCTCTCCACCTTTCAGCCGGCCAGTGGGGCTGGGTGCTTGGGGCATTCATTCTCGCCTATGGCGTTTTCGAGATCCCCACCGGCGCGATGGGAGATCGTAACGGTCCCCGGAATGTACTCACCAGAATTGTGATCTGGTGGTCGGCTTTCACCGCGCTTACCGGAGCCGCCTTTTCTTTCGCGCCGCTTGTCGCGATTCGATTTCTCTTCGGCGCAGGCGAAGCTGGCGCTTACCCAAACATGGCCGCAGTCACAGCCCGATGGTTTCCGGTGAAGGAGCGTGCGCAGGCGCAGGGATTCATATGGGGCGCGAGCCGGTTCGGCGGAGCACTGGCCCCGCTGCTTGTAATCCCGTTGCAAAACTGGATCGGCTGGCGCCAGACCTTTGTCGTTCTCGGAGCCATCGGCGTGCTTTGGGTTATCGCCTGGCGGGTTTGGTACCCCGCGGCCGCGGAGCCAACAAGTCAGTTGGTCCACGGCGCGGCGCCATACGGCCGCTTACTGCGGGCGAAACAACTCTGGCTCATTGTCGTGATGTACTTCTGCTACGCGTGGGGCTCCTGGTTCTTTTTCGGGTGGTTCCCTGTGTGGCTGGTGAAGGGAGCCGGTTTCAGTGAAGGCGAAATGGCCATCTTCTCGGCTCTGCCCTTCGTGCTTGGCGCGGCGGGCAATGTCGCGGGCGGTTTCCTCAGCGATCGAATGGTAGCGGCTTACGGCGTGAAGACCGCCCGCCGCGTGGTTGGAAGCGCTGCCCTTATCGGCTCCGCCACGCTTCTTCTGCTCATGTCTTTAACGCGCAATCACGCCGCGATCGGCGTATTTTCGTCGTTGGGATTTGGCATCGCGGATCTCATGCTCCCCGCGGCCTGGGCCCTTTGTCTGGATATCGGCGGCGATCATGCCGGTTTCGTCACAGGCGTGATGAATTCAGCCGGGCAGTTCGGCGGATTTGTGTGTTCCGTGCTGTTCGGCTACGTCGTACAGGCCTCAGGTAGTTATCAGATGCCGCTTCGGGGCGTCGCCGCGATGGTGCTCATCGCCGCCCTTCTGTTTACCCGCATCGATGCGAGCCGTCCACTGCTCGAGCCGAGCCGCGAAGCAACACACTCGGCCTGATATCATCGCGCGAATGAGCGAGCGGGTCTACGCGCGTTACTGGATCGAAACCGCGCTTGCGGCGGAGGACGCGGCGGAAGTGATGGCGGGTGAGCAATCCACCGGCACATTCATTAAAGTGCCTGGTGAAACGGATGCCCTGCGCGAGCAGCACGCCGCGCGTGTAGAAACAATTGAAGAACTCGAACCCTCCGATCGGCCTTCGCTGCCGGGCGCAGCTCGTTCGAAATCACACCCGCCGCTATACCGTCGGGCAATGGTAACGCTTTCCTGGCCCATCTCCAACATGGGACCATCCCTGCCGAATCTGCTTTCTACGGTCGCCGGCAATCTCTTCGAGCTGAAGCCGTTTTCCGGATTGAAGCTGCTGGATGTAACGCTCTCGCCGGCGTTTCTCGATCGATATCAGGGACCGCAGTTCGCAGTCGCGGGAACGCGCCGCTTCGCCGGCGTTTCGAGCGGCCCGCTGATAGGAACCATCATCAAGCCGAGCGTCGGCCTCACCCCCGAAGCGACTGCGGCCACCGTCGAAGCGCTCGTCGAAGGTGGGATCGACTTCATCAAGGATGATGAACTCCAGGCCAATGGACCGCATTGCCCGTTGAGCGACCGTCTCCGGGAAGTCATGAAGGTGATTGATCGCCACGCGGAACAGACCGGCCGCAAGCCGATGTACGCCTTCAACATCACGGGCGAGATCGATGACATGCTGCGCCGCCACGACGAAGTTGTTGCGGCCGGGGGAACCTGCATCATGGTGAGCATGAACAGCATCGGGTTGCCTGCGCTCGTTGCCCTGCGCCGCCATTCGCAGCTGGCCATCCACGGACATCGCAACGGTTGGGGCATCTACGACCGCTCGCCCGCAATAGGAATGAGCTACATCGCTTATCAGAAGTTCTGGCGTATGGCGGGCGTCGATCACATGCACGTCAACGGCATCGATAACAAGTTCTGCGAGAGTAACGAAAGCGTGATCGCCTCGGCCAGGGAGTGTCTGAAGCCCATGTTTGCGCCACCTCTGCCCGGTTGCGAAATCATGCCGGTATTCTCATCAGGTCAAACGGCGCGGCAGGCCCCCGACACCTGGCGCGCGCTCGGAACAACGGATCTGATCTTCGCCTGTGGCGGCGGCATTATCGGTCACCCGAGCGGAGTCGCGGCCGGCGTGCGCAGCCTGCGGCAGGCCTGGGACGCCGCCGTTCAGGGCATCGCTCTTCCCGATTTTGCGAAAACTCACCCTGAGCTCGGCGAGGCTCTTCGGAAATTCGCCTGATGGCCCTGCTCTTCTCTTATTACGGTGACGACTTCACAGGATCGACTGATGCGCTCGAAGCGCTCTCGGTCCATGGCGTTCGTACTGTCCTTTTTCCTGGCGTTCCCTCCGAGGCGCAACTCGAGCGCTTCAGAGGCTACGACGCGATCGGCGTTGCCGGTGAAAGCCGGAGCCGGAGCCCGGAGTGGATGTGTGAAAATCTGCCTCGCATCTTCGAGTTCCTTCGTACACTTGGCGCCTCGGTTACTCAATACAAGGTCTGTTCCACCTTCGATAGCTCTCCGGAAACCGGCAATATTACGGTCGCCATGTCGATCGGACGCGAGGTTTTCCG
>Ga0070680_100000364_pt1 | contig 30597 bp, 28 predicted proteins | sample KBSC73BmetaG_FD_64672 | JGI IMG/M metagenome (GOLD analysis project Ga0070680, IMG submission 64672) | Corn rhizosphere microbial communities from Kellogg Biological Station, Michigan, USA - KBS C7-3B metaG | ecosystem: Host-associated > Plants > Roots > Rhizosphere | place: USA: Michigan...
AGTCAGTGACCATCGAGATCGACGGGCACACCCTCACCGCCGAACCCACCATCACCAGCGGCGCCGAAGAACTGCTCAGCCGCCTGCCACGGGGTGACTAACTTGGCACGAGTCAGGTCGAACGGTGGCTCCCGGACCTCCCACAGCGTGTCGCCGATGCGTAGCGGCTCCACACCGCAGTGCCACAAGCTGATGGTGACGCGGGTGCCGTTGGAAGGGACGGCGGACGGGCTCCAGACCCGGAACGCATCGTCAGTGCGGCTGACGTAATAGACGCCCTGGGCCAGGCTCGCACTCGGCCGGATGTCGGTCAGGGTCGTGTAGACGACGAAGGTGCGCGTCGCAACGAATGCCCCGCAGTTCGTGGTGACCTGACTCCCGCGGTGCGGATCGTCCGAGGCAATCGTGACGTGATCACGCCGAAGCATCGATGGGTCGAAGCCCTGGACCTGCTGCCGGTTGTAGGACACGACCGCTGCGAATGCCTGATCTTGCATGTCGCTCGTGATCGGCTGCGGCGATGCGGGGCACACGACCCTGTTTCCCTGCTCTGCCGCGCGTTCGGCGGCGGCATGCTGAGCCGCGTGAACTGCCGCGATGGCGGCAGCCGCGAGTTCTTGTGGTGTCGGACTCGGAGTTTCGGTGACGGCGGGCTGCCGCGGCGGTCCGGCGGGCAGGACGACGGCGTCGTTGCCGACGGGCCACTGCATGATCCCGGCCGCCGCGACTGCGGCCACGGCTGCCGCTGCGGTCAGACCCGCACCGACGCGGTGGCGACGCCGACGGCGCAGTGCCGTGGTGACGCGTCCGACCGGGTCGGACCATGCGCGCTGGCCCCATGCGTCGTCGTCACCAGACAGCGTGTCGATCAGGCGTTCCTCGACGTTCACTGCGTCACCTCCTCGGCGGGCGCCGTCCAGGTCGCGTTGTCTGAGTCGCCCAGGCGCACTCGCAGCGTGGCGAGACCTCGGGCCGCCTGGCTCTTGACCGTGCCGGGCCGGCATCCCATCTCCGCCGCGATCTCCGCCTCGCTGAGGTCGCAGTAGTAGCGCAGCACCAGCACGGTGCGCTGACGAGCCGGCAGGGCCGCCAAGGCGCGGCGCACGGCGAGCCGGTCGATCGCTTGGCTTCCTTCGTCAGCACCGGGCCGGTCCGGGGATCGGTGTAGCGGACGTGGGATCCCCAGCGCCGCCAGCCGGAGATATTGCTGTTGATCATCACCCGGCGGATGTAGCGAAACGGATCGCCGTCGGACCTGACCCGTGGCCATGCGGCTAGCGTTGACACCAGGGCCGACTGGACCAGGTCTTCCCCCGCGTCCAGCGACCCGGTCAGCATGTGCCCGAGCCGCATTAGCGCGGGCAGGCAGCCACCGACGAAGTCGGCGAACTCCTCCGGCGCCCGGCCGCTCATCACGTCCCCCGCAGATCGGTCACATGACAGGTACGCCGCAAGCGACCCGTTGGTTGCATCCTGCCGCCAGATCGGTGCCTGCGTTACCGGACGGAACGATGAGGCAAAGCGTCAACTGTCCGAAGTGGGATCTCTCCGTGCGTGGCGCCTAGCGCCGGGACATTCGGGAGCGGCACCTACTGCACAGTCTTTGCGGAAGAAAGGACCACTGGGACCGGCAGGGGCTCGGTCGTGGGATCGAGGCGTGTCCGCGGCTTGCGAGACACAGACCCGTAAGCCGTACTAACGTGCAGACATTGACGCTGACAAAGGGGGGACAATCCTCGTGACGAAGATGGTGTCAATGGCGAGACTGCGCTACACTAGCCGTTTACGCGAGCGGCGGTCGCCCCATGAAGGGATCTTGAATGCCACGAACGAAGCCCTCGGCCGCACAGGCCGCCCATGCCAGGGCGATGAAGTTCGAACTACCGGACATCGTGCAGTTCCTCCAGGAGACGCTGGGGCAGAAGCTGGTCGCGCACATTGCAGATGTCGACCCAAAGACTGTCGGGCGATGGGCCTCCGGCGACAGCTCGCCACGGCCTCCAGCCGAACAACGCCTCCGCCTTGCTTTCCAGGTGTTCCACCTATTGCAGGAGGAGGAGAGTCCCCACACGATTCGCGCCTGGTTCATCGGCTTGAACCCGCAACTCGATGACGTGGCGCCCGCGACGGCGATCCGCGACGGTCACCTCAGGGATGCGCTAATTGCTGCGAGGGCGTACATCGCCGGTGGCTAAGCCGCGGCCAGTCACGCGCACGCCGCCAGCGACGTTATGGAGGATCGGGCGAGGTGCCGATCCTCTTACCACCCCAATCCCCGATCCGACCATGCTCGGCACCGCGCGCTCTGGCAACAGGTTCGACAGCCCGAGCGGGAGCTACCGAGTGCTCTACTTCGGGACGTCCCTCACCGCCTGCTTCGGCGAGACGCTGGCTAGATTCCGTCCCGACACCCACCTCCTTAGCGTGGTCAAAGACGAGTGGGAGGCGATGGGCTTCATGGATGTCAGCCGTGTGCCGGCGGACTGGAGGCACCGTCGGTCTGCCGTCAACGTCTCGCTGCCCGCTGACGCACCTTTCCTCGACGTAGAGCACCGTTCGACTCGGGAGTTCTTACGGACGACGCTCGCCACTGGCCTCTCAGCCCTGGGCCATGACGATCTTGATATCGCCGCTGTGAGGGGTCCCGATCGGCGCGTCACCCGGATGATCAGCGAATGGGCGTACAACGCCACGGATGACAAAGGCTTTGCCGCCTACCAGGGCATCCGCTACCTCTCTCGACTCGACGACGACTGGGAGTGCTGGGCCGTTTTTGAAGATGCAGAAATCACGGTGAACACCGCCATGTCCATCACCCTCGACCTTGAGCCTTTGCAACGAGTCGCCGCTGACTACGGGCTTCGAGTCTTCTGACGCCGTGCGCCCTCGGATCTCGTACTGCAGGCGCAGCCTTCGCCGCGGCCGGAGGCACCCGCGCCGATAGACCGCAAGGAACCGCAGAACGCCGTCAGTTGTGGCACAGATGTGGCACGACCGCCTTCTCGATCATCATGGCGGAAGGCAAATAGGGCCGCTGACCAGGCAAAACGTGCGAGCGAGTGCCAGGAGACGTTCAGCTTCCCAAGCTGACAGTGGGGGTTCGATTCCCCTCACCCGCTCCACATCTCTCTCCCCTTCCGATCATCTCTTCGTCGAGGCCGCGCCCCTACGGAGCGACCGGATTCCGCCGTGGTGCAAGCGGAGCTCCGGAACGACGGTGAGGGTCCCCTCGATAGCATCCGGCCGTGCCCGAGACGCCCGTGACCAAGGTCGGCGCAGCCGATCTCGGCCCCGGTCACCCCACCCCAGGCATGGTCCGCCGGGAGGCGGTCGTCCTCGACGACGTCTGGTCCGGCACCGCGGTCACCGAGCCGGGCGCGATCGGTGGCTGGCACCACCACGGCGAGCACGACACGATCGTCTACGTCGTCCGCGGCGCCTTCGACGTCGAGACCTCGACGGGGGTGGTGCACGCCACCGCCGGCGACTTCGTCCACGTGCCGGCCCGCACCGTGCACCGCGAGGGCAACTCCAGCGACGAGACCGCCGAGGTGGTTCTCGTACGCCGCGGCCACGGCCCGGTCGTGGTCAACGTCGACGGGCCGCCGTCCGATCGATGAGCCGCTGAGCGGCCCGGCTCAGCGGAAGACGCCGGTGTGCCCCAGCGAGTAGCGGCCCGGCTGGGGGAAGACGCACAGCCCGTGCGGCTGGGTGCCGACCGGGATCTTCGCCAGCAGCTTGCCGTCGGGGATCGAGATCGCGTAGACCACCGAGTTGTACCGGCCCGACACCCAGAACACCTTGCCGTCCGCCGACACCCCACCCATGTCGGGGCTGCCGCCGCCGGGGATCCAGATCTTCTTGACGACGCGCCCGGCGGCGAAGTCGTAGAGCGACAGCGACCCCTCGCCCCGGTTGGTGACGATCAGGTCGCGAGAGTCGCGGGTGACGTAGAGGCCGTGCGCGCCCTTCCCGGTCGGCACGAAGCCGCGCACCCGGAAGGTGGCGCCGTCGATCATCCACACGCCGTTCGACGCCATGTCGGCGACGAAGAACGTCGACCCGTCCGGCGACGTCTTCACGTCCTGCGGCATCGCGCCGGGCGCCAGCAAGAGGGTGCCGATCACCTTGTGAGTGACGGTGTCGACCTTCAGTAGGTGCCCGTCGAACTCGCAACTGGCGATGAAGTAACGGCCGTCGGCGGAGAAGTCGGCGTGGTTCACGCCCCTGCACGGGACCGGCGTCGAGTCGTGCAACGCCATCGTGTGCGGATCGCGGAAGTCGATGCGCCGCAGGCGTTCCGCCATCACGATCGCGTAGCGGCCGTCGGGGGTGAAGTAGAGGTTGTACGGGTCGTCGACCGGCACCGGCGTGCCGGGCACACCGTCGGTCGGGTCGATCGGCGTGAGCGAGTTGCCCTGGTCGTTGTTGACCCACAAGGTCTTCAGGTCCCACGACGGCACCACGTGCTGCGGCAGCCTGCCCACCGCGAAGTGCCGCACGATCCGGTAGGTGGTCGGGTCGATCTCGTCGACCGTGTTGCTTCCGGAGTTCGGCACGTAGATCAGCGGCCGGTCGTGCGCCACCACCGGGCTCAGCATCCCCGGGCGGTCGGCGGCGTAGATGTCGTGCGGGTCGAGGACGGCCGGCATGCCCGGGAGTGCGCCGGTCGCAGCCGCGCTCGACGTCGGCGCGGTCGTCGCCGTCTGCGTAGCGGTCGGGGTCGAGCCCGTCGACGTCGGCGGCTTCGACTTCGTCGCCTGATGGCTGCCGCCGCTGCTGCCCCCGCACCCGGTGAGAACGAGCGAGCCGGCGATCGAGGCGACGAGCAGGACGGTGCGGCGGGACACGAGTGCTCCTCGGTGCGCTGTCACGAGTGGTGCCGCCTCACCCGATGCGCAGCACGGTGTCGACCGGGTTTCCGTGTTCTCCGCCGAACAGCCAGAGCGCACCGGCGACGACCGCCGACGCGGGATCGGTCAGCGCCTCGGGCAACGAGCCGACCGCCGTCGTGGTTCCCGAGCGGACGTCGTACGTCTCGACGAGCGCCGTCGGACTGCCGGCCCGGCGCCCGCCCGCCAGCACGATGCGGTCGCCGATCGCCCCGGCCCCTGCATGCGCCAGCGGCGCCGGCAGGTGCCCGACGACCGAGGTCCGCCCGTTCGCCAGGTCGATCCGCTGCACGTCGGCCGTGTCGCCCCCGCTCGTCTCGCCACCGAGCACGTAGATCGCGTTCCCGACCACAACCACCGACGGATAGCGCACCCCCGCGAGGAGCTGCGCCACCACGCGGAAGTGCTGCCCGTCGGTCGTCGCCAGCACGTCCCGGAGCGGCGCATGCCCGTCGTAGCCACCGATGACGTACGCCGTGCCGCCGTGCACCACCGCAACGACGTCCGACCGTGGCGTGGGCAGGTGGGCGACCACCTGCCCGTGGACGTCCTGCACGTCGTCGATCGTCGCGGCGGCGCCGCCGCCGAACACCAGCGGGCGTCCCGCCACGACGGCACCCGCGGCGTCGTGCACCGGGGCGTGCAGCACCCCGTCGGGCTGCACCCGCCCGTCGGGGATCGAAACCTGCAGCACCTGCGTGCTCGACGTGCCTGCGACCAGTCCACCGGCGAGCACGACGGAGTTCCCGACCACGGCGGCGGCGGCGCGCGAGACCGGAGCGGGCAGGTGCCAGGGCATCTCGTGAATCGCGATCGGAACGGGCGAGGGTGCGCCGGAGGCAGGAGACGCCGACGACGATGCCGCGACCGTCGGCGTCACCGACGTGGCGCGAGAGACCGCGGGATGTCCGGAGCTGTCCCCGCACCCGGCAACACATGCAACGACCGCGAAACCGGCCAAAACGCCGTACCACCGCCGGGCTCGCACGCGGTCAGTCTGACCCGTGAACCTCAGTCGACGATGGCGGGGTAGACCAGCGCCTTCAGCTGGCCGCGGAAGTTGAACGACCCCGACGGCATCAGCTGGGTCATGAAGACGACGACCATGTCCTCCTTCGGGTCGACCCAGAAGATCGTCGACGCCGCGCCGCCCCACATGAACTCCCCGGCCGAGCCGATCACGCCGGTACGCGCGGGACCCAGCCCGATCGCCATCGTCAGGCCGAAGCCGGTGCCGTCGAAGCCCACTTCGCCGTAGCCGCCGGGCAGCGAGAACGCCCGCATCTCCGCGCCGCCGGGCAGGTGGTTGACGGTCATCAGCTCGACCGTCTTGCGGCCGAGGATCCGCCGCCCGTCGAGCTCGCCGCCGTTCAGCAGCATCTGCGCGAACCGCAGGTAGTCGCCGGTCGTCGACACCAGCCCGCCACCACCGGACAGGAACGACCGCTCCCGCAGGTAGGAGCTCTGCTGCGCGTCCTCCATCAACGCGAACCGCTTGTCCGGACCGCGTCGGTAGAGCCCCGCGAACCGGTCGGCCGACTCCGCCGGCACGGTGAAGCCGGTATCGGCCATGCCCAGCGGCTCGAAGATCTCGGTGCGCAGGTAGTCGTCGAACCGCCGGCCCGAGAGCACCTCGACGAGCCGGGCGCAGATGTCGGTCTGCAGCCCGTAGACCCAGCGGGTGCCGGGCTGGTGGGCGAGCGGGCGCTCGGCAACCCGGTCGGCCAGCCTCTCCAACGTGAGGCCCGGGTCCCGCATGATCGTCGGCCGGGCGATGCCGCCCTCCTCGGCCGTACCGGTCTGCAGGCCGAAGCCCAGCCCGGCCATGTGCATGAGGACGTCCTTGACCGACGGCGGCCGCACCGCGTCGACGAGGGTGGTCGAGCCGTCGGACTGCCGCTCCTCGACCTGGAGCCCACGCCACGACGGGATGAACCGGTCGACGGGATCGTCGAGCTGGAAGAGCCCACGCTCGTAGAGGGTCATCAGTGCGACCCCGGTGATCGGCTTGGTCATCGAGTAGATCCGCCAGATCGTGTCGTCGCCGACGGCCACGCCCCGCTCAGCGTCCATGAGCCCGAAGGGCTGCGAGTAGCCGACCGCACCGTGCCGGGCGACGGCCACGTGGCAACCGGCGATCTTGCCGGGCCCGATGTAGCGCGACGCGATGTGCTCGCCGATGCGCGACAGCCGGCCAGCGTCGAGCCCCGCGGCGTCCGGGTCGACCTTCATGCGCCCTCCCGAGGCAGTCGACCGGCACCGTGCCGGCCTGGCGCGCAGCCTGCTACGAGACACCCGACGGCGCAACGGCCCCGGCCCGGCCCGCCCACCGTTCTCGCCCGTGCGAGAGGAATCCGACCCGGGACGAAGAATCCTTGAACACGATGATCGGCGCGGCGCGACGGATCCGGCGGGGCGTACGACGTACCGCCATCGCCGGCTGCGTCACGCTCGCCTCGACCGCAGCGCTGCTCGCGCCGGCCGCGGCCGCGCACGCAGCGACCCAGCCGCGGACCTGGAACTTCCAGCAGGCCGACATCACGGCCGCCCAGGGGCTGGGGCGTGACGGCGCCGGGGTCACCGTCGCCGTCGTCGACACCTGGGTCGACCCGACGCATCCCGACTTCGGCGGGCGGGTCTTCGACGAGGCCTACTGCGTCAACGGCAACGGCACCTGCCGCGACCGCACCTACGCCCCCGACGCCTGCATCCACGGCACCCACGTCTCGGGCACGATCGCCTCGTCCCGTTACGGGGTGGCGCCCGCTGCCCGGATCCTGGCCGTGCAGGCCCTCACCTACGACCCGTCCTCCGGCGACTGCTCGGGTTCCGGCACCGACATCGCGGCCGGCATCCGCTTCGCGACCGCGCACGGCGCGCGGGTCATCAACCTCTCGATCGGCGACCTGGTGCCGCTGGTCTTCCAGGACTCCGACGTGACCTCCGCGATCGAGGCGGCCGCAGCCACCGGCGTCGTCGTCGCGGTGGCCGCGGGCAACCAGGCGCTGCCGCTCACCGACTCCTACGGCCAGGGCGTGCTGCTCGTCGCGGCGACCGGTCCGGACGGTCAGCTGGCGTCCTACTCCGACTACGGCGGTTCGGTCGCGCTGGCCGCGCCGGGCGGCGACGCGAGCAGCAGCGGATGCACGCCGCAGACCTGCATCCTGTCCACGACCCCGCACGACACCTACGGGCTGCTGCAGGGGACGTCGATGGCGACGCCGCACGTCGCGGGCGTGGCCGCACTGCTGCTGGCTCAGGCGCCCGGCCGTGGCGCGGCCGGCGTCGTGCAGGCGCTCGAGGCGACCGCTCGACCGCTGTCGGGCGCAGGGCACGGGCTCATCGACGCCGGGGCCGCGCTCCGGCTGCACGCGCCGCGAGCCGCGCCGACCGGTGCGACCGCGCAGAGCACGGGCGCGGCGGCACCGGCGCCCGGACCGGCCGCAGCCACGCCCCACCACGCCACCATGCGCACCGGCCCCGGCTCTGCTCCGACCGCCTCGCCGAGCACGTCTCAGGCACCGTTGAGCCTCGGCATCGAGGCTCCCGCCGCGTCGACGCCGCGCGGCGGCACGAGGACACCCCGCGCCCCCGGCACGGCCGGTCCCACCCCGCTCGCTGCCCGACCAGAAGGAAGCAGCAGCTCGCACGGCGGTCCCGACGCGGTCGCGGTGGTCGCCGCGACGCTGGTCGTCCTACTCGCCGGGGCGTCCATCGCCGCCGGGCGCCGGCGCCCGGGCTGAGGCCTACGGACCGGTCTCGACGATCGAGCTCTCGGCATCGAGGGGGTAGTCGAACGCGATCAGCTCGCGGCCGTGGTCCTTGATCCAGCCGACGAAACGCTGGTGCGCGGGATGGTCCTGGTAGGCGCGCAACGTCGCCTCGTCGTCGAACTCCTGCAGCAGCAGCCACTCCCACCCGGCGGCGCGGCCGCTGGTGTCGCGACCGAAGCGCAACGTACGGAAGCCGCCGATATCCGCGGGCCAGCCCCGCACCATCGCAACCAGCTCGGCCTCCTCCGCGGCGGACAAGCCGGGTCGGAAGCGGAACAGGACGACGTGCTGCACCCGCGGCATCCCGCCACCCTAGGCAAATTCCGGAAAGGGCCACGCGGCCGGTCGGCGGCGGCGAGACTTCGTCTGGTCAGCGTCGAGGAGGTGGTCGCCGTCGCCACGCCACGGGACCCGGTCGCGTCCGACACCTTCCACCTGCTCACGACGGCGTGCGCCACGCGGGTCTGGTCGGCGCTGACCTGCCCGGAGACGGCCGCGCGCTACCTGCACGGCCTGCGGCTCGACTCGTCGTGGGAGCCGCACGCGCCGCTGAGCTTCGGCCTGCCCGGCCTGCCGCGCTCGCAGGGGCAGGTCCTGTGCGTGCGGGCGCCGGAGCTGCTGTCCTACGTCCTCGCCGACGGCAGCGGTACGGCGACCTACCTCACCTGGTCGATCCGACCGGTCAGCACCGGCTGCGTCGTACGCCTGCACGTCCACGAAACGCACGCGACCGGCAGCGACACGGACCTCGAAGAGGCGTGGCTGCCGGTCGTGGAGGCGTTGCGGCTGGTCCTCGCGACGGAGGACCAGCCGGCACCCGGGTGATCAGCTCGCGGCGTCGGACTTGATCGCGGAGACGTCGAACTCCAGCACGATCTTGTCGGAGACGAGGACGCCGCCGGTCTCGAGCGGCGCGTTCCACTCGACGCCCCAGTCCTTGCGGTTGATGGTCGCCTTGCCGTCGAAGCCGGCCCGCAGGTTGCCCATCGGGTCCTTCGAGGTGCCCGTGTGCTCCCACTCCACCGTCACCGGCTTGGTGACGCCCTTGAGCGTGAGGTCGCCGGTCATCCGGTAGGTGTCGTCGTCGACCTTCTCGACCTTCGTGCTCTGGAAGGTCATGGTCGGGTGGTTGGGCGCATCGAAGAAGTCGTTGGTGCGCAGGTGCGCGTCGCGCTGCTCGGTGCCGGTGTCGATGCTGGCGATGTCGATCGTGACCGTCGCGGTGGACTTGGTGGGGTCGGCCTGGTCGAGGTGGGCACGGCCTTCGAACCGCTTGAAGGTGCCGCGCACCTTGGACACCATCGCGTGCCGCGCGACGAAGCCGATACGGGTGTGCGCGGTGTCGATCCGGTAGTCACCGGTCAGGTCGGTGATGGCCGGGGTGAGGGTCTCGCTCATGAGGGTGCTCCTTCGATGGTGGCTTCCGACGGTCTACCCGGGGGCACTCCCGAGAACCGTTGTCTACGCAACTAACTGTACGGCACGTTTATTGCGTCCGCAAGTACAGGCTCGAGCCCGGACCCCGAATGGCCCACCTGGGCCCTGGCGGGCGGGCGGAGCGACCCCGGATAATGGCCGTCGATCGCCGACCAGCAGGGTGATGCTCATGACGACACCCGGGGTTCACCCGGGCACGGGGGACGGCGGGCAACCGCCCAGCGACAGCGACGCCTCGGTGCTGTTCGCCTTCGCGCTCGAGAGCGGACGCGCCGTCACCTGGGTCCTCGACCTAACGACCAACAGGTTCCACTTCACCGGCGGCGCCCTGCAGCTGTTCGGCCCGAACGCCAGCGCGGGGAGCGGCCATGTCGGCACCGACGACTTCTTCTCGATCGTCCATCGCGACGACCGCGAGCGGCTCAACGCGACTGCGGTGGACTCCTTCGCCACCGGCGAGGACTTCGTCTGCGAATACCGCACGATCGGCCCGGACGGCAGCGTCCACTGGCAGGCCGCCCGGGGCCGGCCGGTCCACGACGAGGCCGGCCGGCCGCTTCGCCTGGTGGGCGTCACCAACGAGATCACCGAGCTGCGCGCGGCCGAGGCCGCTCTGCGCGAGACCCAGGAACGCATGCGCGCGGTGCTCGCCGCCGCGCCGATCCTGTTGCTGGCCTTCGACCATGACGGCGTCGTAACCCTCGCCGAAGGGCGCGAGCTAGCGGCGCTCGGCGACCCGACGACCGCTCTGGTGGGGCGGTCGGTGGCCGAGCTGCTCGGGCCGCCCGGAGCGGAGGCCGTCCAGGCGGCGAGCGCCGGTCGGCCGTGGGCGGGCCGGCTCCCGCTCGGCGGGCGGGTCTACGACGTGTCCTGCCTGCCTTCGAGCGACACCGACGACGCAGGCCTCGTCGTCGCGACCGACGTCACCGACCGGGCGGCGACCGAGGAGCAGCTCGAGCACCAGGCCCTGCACGACGCGCTCACCGGCCTGGCCAACCGGGAGCGGCTGCAGCGCTTCCTGGACCGTTGCGCGGAGCGCAACGAGGAGATCGCGCTGTTCTACCTGGACCTCGACGAGTTCAAGCTCATCAACGACAGCCACGGTCACACCGTCGGCGACAGCCTGCTCCGCGCCGTGGCCCACCGGCTACGGGCCGCCGTACGCGCCGAGGACCTCGTCGCGCGGGTGGGAGGTGACGAGTTCGTGGTCGTGTGCACCGGCATGACGCAGGCGCAGGCGCAGGCGACCGCCGACCGCATCGTCACCGAGCTCGGCCGCCGCTTCGAGCGCGAGAACCTCGACCCGTCGGGAGCCAGCGTCGGCGTGGTCGTGGCCCGGGCCGGATCGGTGTCGAGCGCGGAGCTGCTGCGGCGCGCCGACGAGGCCATGTACGCCGCCAAGCGGGCCGGGCGCGGCCGCTGGCGGATGGCGCCGGCGGGCGAGGCGCCGTGGCGCGACGCCGCACTGGCTAGCCCGGAGGGCTGACGCCGAGCGCTCGATGCAGGAACTCCACCTGCAGCAGCAGGAGGTTCTCGGCCACCTCTTCCTGCGGCGTCATGTGCGTCACGCCCGACAGCGGCAGCACGGCGTGCGGACGACCCGCCTCGAGCAGCCGCGCCGAGAGCTGCAGGGTGTGCGCCACGACCACGTTGTCGTCGGCGAGTCCGTGCACGAGCAGCAGCGGCCGGCGCAGCGAATGCGCGCCGGTCAGCAGCGACGTCGCGTCGTACGCCGCGGGCTGCGCCGTCGGGTCGCCGAGGTAGCGCTCGGTGTAGTGGGTGTCGTAGAGCCGCCAGTCGGTCACCGGGGCGCCGGCGACCGCGGCGTGGAACACGTCGGGGCGACGCAGGACGGCGAGCGCTGCGAGATAACCGCCGAACGACCACCCGCGTATCCCCACCCGCGACAGGTCGAGGTCGGGCACCGCCTCCCCCGCCGCGAGGAGCCCGTCGACCTGATCCTCGAGGACCGGGGTGGCGAGGTCGCCGTGCACGGCCCGCTCCCACTGCGGCCCCCGGCCGGGGGTGCCGCGGCCGTCGACGACGAGCACCGCGAAACCTTGGTCGGCGAACCACTGCGCCTCCAGCCACATCGACCGCGCCGCCAGGACCCGCTGCGCGTGCGGTCCCCCGTAGGGCGCCATGAGGACCGGCAGCCGCTCGCCCCGCCGATGCTCGCGTGGCAGCACCAGGCCGGCCCGCAGCCGCCGGGGCCCGAGCGTCAACATCGTCACCCGCGGGGTGAGCACCGGCGTCTCGGCGTACGAGGTGAGAACCCGGGCCGGCCGGCCGGCCGCCTCGACCGTCAGGCGGCTGCCGTCGCGGTCGAGGGTCGCCGAGGTGATCACCGTGGTACCACCGGCGGCCGTGCCCCCGTGCACGCCCGGCACGTCGGTGAGCCGGCCGAGCCGCCCGTCGAACCACCGCCACAGGTGCACCTGCGTCGGGTCGTCTGCGGAGGCGGTGAACAGCACCGCGCCGTCGGCGACGCTGCGCACGTCGCGCACCTGCAGGTCGGGCGGCGACACCGGCTCACCGTCGATCGCCAGCCGGTAGGCGTCGCCGTCGGCGACGACAGTCACGAGCCGCCGGCCGTCGAGCCATCGCGGCACACCGCCGACGAGGTCGACCCACCGGTCGTCCACGAGCTCGTCGACGCGCGCGGTCGCTCCGGTGTCGGGGTCGAGCGCGAGGACCAGCAGCCGGCGCTGGTCGCGCGACTGGACCGCCAGCAGCGGCGGCCCGTCGTCGGTCCACGCGGCGACGGCCAGGTAGGGGTAGGTCGCGCGGTCCCACTCGACGTCGACGCGTGAGCCGTCGAGGCCGAGCACGGCAAGCGTCACGTCGGCGTTGGGGGTGCCGGCCGCGGGATAGCTGACCGCGACGGGTCGCCGATCCGGGTGGGCGGGATCGGCGATCCACCACCGCTGCACCGGGGCATGGTCGGCGCGGGCGGCCAGGAGCCGGCTCCCGTCCGGCGCCCACCAGTAACCGCGCAGCCGGCCCATCTCCTCCGCGGCCACGAACTCCGCGAGGCCCCAGGCGACCGGGTCGCCGCCCTCGGCCGCCATGAGCACCGGCTCCCCGCCCCCGGCCGGGACGGCGAACAACACACCGTCGCGGACGTAGGCGACGTGTCTGCCGGTCGGGTCCGGTCGCGGGTCCACGATGCCTCCGGCGCCGACCAGCTCGCGGGTCGCGCCAGTCGCCACATCCACGGTCCAGAGCCGGCCCGACAGGCTGAAGACGGCGAGTGAGGCCGCGCGATCGGCCGCGAACCCGACGATTCCCCCCGCGGTCTCCCGGGCGCGCTCGCGCCGGGCGCGCTCCTCCGCCGGCAGGTCCTCGTCACCCCCGGCGAGCAGCCGGGCCGGGTCCACCAGCAGCCGCTCGGCCCCCGCGGTCACGTCGTAGACCCACAGGCACGTCATCGGGTCGCTGCCGCCGGGCGAGCGCAGGAACAGCACCCGGGAGCCGTCGGCCGAGACGACCGGCGTGCGTGGCTGCCCCAGGGTGAAGCGGCGGGTCCGGGCGCTCTGGCGCGGAAACGAGTCGGCGGGCGGCACGCGTGCACGCTACGGGGAGCCGGGACCACTCGCTCCTACTCGCGGGTAACATTCAGTTGTTACCCGCCAGTAACCCGCCCGGCCGAGCACCCGCCGGCGCCTTGCGTCGAGGAGTCCCGTCATGGGTCACTACGTCAGCAACCTGCGCGACCTGGAGTTCAACCTCTTCGAGGTTCTCGGCCGGGAAGGGGTGCTCGGGCAGGCGCCGTTCGCCGACATCGACGCCGACACCGCCCGCAGCATCCTCGGCGAGGTCGCCCGGCTCGCCGCCGACGACCTCGCCGCGTCGTTCGTGGACGCCGACCGCCACCCGCCGACGTTCGACCCCGAGACCGGCAGCGTGACGCTGCCCGAGTCGTTCACCCGCTCCTACCAGGCGTTCGTCGACGGCGAGTGGGACCGGCTCGAGCTGCCGGAGGAGCTCGGCGGCTTCGGCGCTCCGCCGTCGCTGCGCTGGGCCGCGGCCGAGCTCGTGCTCGGCGCCAACCCGGCGATCTTCATGTACGCCGCGGGGGCCGGGTTCGCCGCGATCCTGCACCGGCTCGGCAACGACGACCAGAAGCGGCTGGCGCAGCTGATGGTCGAGCGCAAGTGGGGCTCGACCATGGTGCTGACCGAGCCCGACGCCGGCTCCGACGTGGGCGCCGGACGCACCAAGGCGGTCCAGCAGCCCGACGGCACCTGGCACATCGAGGGCGTGAAGCGCTTCATCACCAGCGGCGACTGGGACTGGCCGGAGAACATCGTCCACCTCGTGCTCGCCCGGCCGGAGGGCCACGGGCCGGGCACGAAGGGGCTGAGCCTGTTCGTCGTACCCAAGTTCCTCGTCGACTTCGAGACGGGCGAGCTCGGCGAGCGCAACGGCGCCTACGTCGCCAACGTCGAGAAGAAGATGGGGCTGAAGGTCTCGGCCACCTGCGAGCTGCGGTTCGGCGAGAAGCACCCGGCGGTCGGCTACCTGGTCGGCGACGTGCACGACGGCATCCGGCAGATGTTCGAGGTGATCGAGAGCGCCCGGATGATGGTCGGCACCAAGGCCATGGCGACGCTGTCGACGGGCTACCTCAACGCGCTGGAGTTCGCCCGCGAGCGCGAGCAGGGCGCCGACCTCACGCAGATGACGGACAAGGCCGCACCCCGGGTGCCGATCATCGCGCACCCGGACGTGCGCCGGATGCTCATGCTGCAGAAGTCCTACGCCGAAGGCCTGCGAGCGCTGGTCCTCTACACCGCGACCCAGCAGGATGCCGTCGAGATCGCGAAGCGGTCCGGTGGCGCCGACGAGGCCGCGGCGCGGCTGAACGACCTGCTGCTGCCCCTGGTCAAGGGCGTGGGGTCGGAGCGCGCCTACGAGATGCTCGCGCTGTCGCTGCAGACTCTCGGTGGCTCCGGCTTCCTGCAGGACTACCCGGTCGAGCAGTACATCCGCGACGCGAAGATCGACACCCTGTACGAAGGCACCACCGGCATCCAGGGCATGGACCTCTTCTTCCGCAAGATCGTGAAGGACGGCGGCCAGGCGTTGGCAGCCCTCGGCGCCTCGATTCGCGAGTTCGCCGGCTCCGACGCGGGCAACGGCCGGCTGAAGAACGAACGGGCGCTGCTCACGACGGCGCTGGCCGACGTGGAGGCCATGGTCACGACCATGGTCGGCTGGCTGACCGGAGCGGCCGAGCAACCGCGCGAGCTCTACCGCGTCGGGCAGAACACCACCCGGCTGCTCATGGCGCTCGGCGACCTCGTCATCGGCTGGCTGCTGCTGCGGCAGGCCGAGGTGGCTCTGCTGCGGCTGGCCGAGGGCGGGCGCGACCCGGCGTTCTACGAGGGCAAGGTAGCCGCCGCCCGGTTCTTCGCCGCCGTCCGGCTGCCCCTGCTGTCGGCGGAGCGGGCCGTCGTCGAGGCCACCGACCTCGAGCTGATGGAGCTCGATCCGGCCGGCTTCTGACGGTTCGTCCCGCCTCGTCGCAAGTTCGGCTACGTCACTCGTCCGGCGGGCGTGACTCTTCGCTGTCGCGGGTACACACCTCGCAGCCGGGCCGGCACCTCCGGCCCACTGCTGAGGAGGTAGGTCATGGGTATCGGCGTCAGCATCTTCCTGATCGCCGTCGGTGCCATCTTCACGTTCGCACTGCACGCGGATCTGGGCGCCATCGACATCTCGACCGTCGGCATCATCCTGATGGCGGTCGGCGCGTTCGGTCTGCTGCTGGCGCTGACGGCGTTCGGCCCGTGGCGGCGCACGACCGTCGTCGACGACCGCGTTTACGCACAGGACCCGATCGAGCACCACGAGCACGTGCACCGCACGATCTGACCCGGCACGACGTAGCGGCCGGCCCTTCGGGGCCGGCCGTCGTCGTGTCAGGACCAGGCGAGCAGCAGCGACGGGTCGCGCAGCATCGCGCCGACGTCGGCGAGGAAGCGTGAGCCGAGCTCCCCGTCGACGAGGCGGTGGTCGAACGACAGCGCCAGCTGGGTGACCTTGCGGACCGCGATCTCCCCCTCGTGCACCCACGGCATGTCGCGGACCGCGCCGAGGCAGAGGATCGCGGCCTCTCCGGGCGTGAGGATCGGCGTGCCGTTGTCGACGCCGAAGACCCCGACGTTGGTGATCGTGATCGTGCCGCGCTGCATGTCGGCCGGCGCGGTCTTGCCCTCACGGGCGGTACGGGCGAGGTCGGCCAGGGCCTGGGCCAGCTCGGCGAGCGACAACCGCTGCGCGGCCTTGACGTTGGGCACCAGCAGCCCGCGCGGGGTGGCGGCGGCGATGCCCAGGTTGACGTCGCCGTGGACGACGACCTCCTGCCGCTGCTCGTCCCAGGACGAGTTGATCAGCGGATGGCGGCGTACGCCGACGAGCAGCGCGCGGGCCGCCAGCAGCAGCGGGGAGGGTCGCAGCTCGGCGAACTCCGGCGCGCCGGCCAGGCGCTCGAGCAGCGCCATCGACTCGGTCACGTCGACGGTGAGGAACTCCGTGACGTGCGGCGCGGTGAACGCGCTCGCCGTGACCGCGGCCGCCATGGCCTTGCGGACGCCGCGGATCGGGATGCGTTCGTCACCCGCGGCGGGCACCGCGCGCAGCGGCGCCGCACCGCCCGCCGCGCTCTGCACGTCGTCGCGGGTGATGACCCCCTCAGGGCCGGTGCCGCTGACGGAACGCAGGTCGACGCCGAGGTCGCGCGCGAGCTTGCGCACGGGCGGCTTCGCCAGCACCGCGGCCTCGGCGGCGGTCGCCACCGCGGCGCCGGAGCCGCGTTCGGCCTGCTCGAGCCCGCGCCGCGGCGCGGGCGGCTCGGCGGCCACCACCGCAGCCGGGCGGGACCGGCGGCGGCGCCCGCTGCCCTCGCGGGGGCCGTAGCCGACCAGCACGCTCTGCCGCTCCTCACCGGCGACGGCCGACTCGCCCTCGGTGGCGCCCGCGGCGGGCACTGCGGCGTCCGGCGTCGTGGCAGCGTCGTCGACGTCGAAGGTGATGATCGGCCGGCCGACGTCGACGGTCGCGCCTTCGTCGTACAACAGCTCCGCGACGACGCCGGCGTAGGGCGAGGGCACCTCGACGGCCGCCTTGGCGGTCTCCACCTCGACGATCGGCTGGTTGAGCGTGACCGGGTCGCCGGGACTGACCAGCCAGCGCAGGATCTCGCCTTCGGTCAGGCCCTCGCCGAGATCGGGCAGCCGGAACTCCTGCCGCGTCACCACGGCCTCCCTTCACCTCGGGTCGGCAACCGCGTCATCCGTAGGCCAGCGCCCGGTCGACGGCGTCGAGCACCCGGTCGACGTCGGGCAGGTAGTCGTCCTCCAGCCGGCTCGGCGGATACGGCGTGTCGAAACCGCCGACCCTCAGCACCGGCGACTCCAGATGGAAGAACGCCTCCTCGGTGATGCGCGCGGCCAGCTCGGCGCCCATGCCGAGGAAGACCGGGGCTTCGTGGACGACGACGCAGCGGCCGGTGCGGCGGACCGACGCCAGAACCGTGGGCCAGTCGACCGGGGACAGCGACCGCAGATCGACGACCTCGAGGTCGTGGCCGTCCTCCACCGCGGCGGTCGCGGCGTCGAGACAGGTGCGCACCATCGGACCGTAGGCGAGCAGCGTGACGTCGGAACCCGGCCGCACGACTCGGGCTGCGTGCAGCGGCAGCGGTTCGGCCGCCTCGTCGAGCTCGCCCTTCTCCCAGTAGCGCCGCTTGGGCTCGAAGAAGACGACCGGGTCGTCGCAGGCGATCGCCTGCTGGACCATGAAGTAGGCGTCGGCCGGGTCGGCGCAGGCGACGACCTTGAGCCCGGCGGTGTGGGCGAAGTAGGCCTCCGGCGACTCGCTGTGGTGCTCGACCGCGCCGATGCCACCACCGAAGGGGATGCGGATCGTCACCGGCAGCCGCACGTTGCCGCCGGACCGGTAGTGCATCTTCGCCAGCTGGCTGACGATCTGGTTGAAGCTCGGGTAGACGAAGCCGTCGAACTGGATCTCGCAGACCGGCCGGAAGCCGCGCACGGCCAGGCCGATCGCGGTGCCGACGATGCCCGACTCGGCGAGCGGGGTGTCGATCACCCGGTCCTCGCCGAAGTCCTTCTGCAGCCCGTCGGTGACCCGGAAGACCCCGCCGAGCTTGCCGACGTCCTCGCCCATGACGAGCACCTTGGGGTCGCGCTCCATCGCCCGGCGCAGCCCGGCTCCGAGGGCCTTGGCGAGGGTGACGGTCGTCACGGCGCCACCTCCTCGAACGACGCGAGGTAGTCGGCGAAGCGCGCCCGCTCCTCGTCGACCAAGGGGCTGCCGTCGGCATAGACGTGGTCGAAGATCGCGAGCGGGTCCGGGTCGGGCATCCCGATGCAAGCCGCCCGCAGCCGCGCGGCCAGCGCGTCGGCCTCCTCGTCGACCTCGCGGAAGAAGTCGGCGCCGGCGATGCCGCGGCGCGACAGGTAGGCCTTCACCCGCTCGATCGGGTCCTTGAGCTTCCACGTCTCCAGCTCGGAGGCGAGCCGGTAGCGGGTCGGGTCGTCCGAGGTCGTGTGGGCGCCCATGCGATAGGTGAAGGCCTCGATCAACGTGGGTCCCTGACCGGTACGCGCGTCGTCGAGTGCTCTGGTCGTGACGGCGTGCACCGCGAGCACGTCGTTGCCGTCCACGCGTACACCGGGAAAACCGAAGCCCCTCGCCCGCTGGTAGAGGGGGATGCGCGACTGCTTCTCCAACGGCTCGGAGATGGCCCACTGGTTGTTCTGGCAGAAGAACACGACCGGGGCCTGGAAGACGCTCGCCCAGATGAACGACTCGTTGACGTCGCCCTGGCTGGTGGCGCCGTCGCCGAAGTAGGCGATGACCGCCTGGTCGTCACCGTCGCGCTGCAGGCCCATGGCGTAGCCGGTGGCGTGCAAGGTCTGGGAGCCGATGACGATCGTGTAGAGGTGGAACCCGTGGAAGGCCTGCGGGTCCCAGCCTCCGTTGGTGACACCGCGGAAGAGCGCCAGCAGCTTCAACGGGTCGACACCGCGGCAGTAGGCGACGCCGTGCTCGCGGTAGGTGGGGAAGCAGTAGTCGTTGTCGCGCAGGGCGCGGGCCGAACCGACCTGTGCCGCCTCCTGGCCGAGCAGGCTGGCCCAGATGCCGAGCTGCCCCTGGCGCTGCAGGGCGGTGGCCTCGACGTCGATGCGCCGGACCATGGCCAGGTCGCGGTAGACGGCGGGAATCTGGTCGTCGGGGATCAACGGCTCGTAGTCGGGATGCTCCACCCGCTCGCCCTCGGGGGTGAGCAGCTGGACGAGCTCCCGCACGGAAGCCTGCGGCCGAGTGGTCATACACGGCTCCTCGTCTCTCGACGTAGGCCGGTGCCGGGATCGCCGGCGGCCGACCGGTCCGTCACGAAGGCTCGTACCCGGGTGCGGTTCGCGCCTTCCCTATGAGCGCATCGTCGCAGATTTCCGGCCGGTTGAGCGGCCGTCCGGGCAGTCGGGGTCAGCGACCGGCGTGTCGAGCGGGATGGTGTGCCGGGTGGCCGTGCTGACCCTTGTGGTGGCCGTGGTCGCGTGTCGTCGCCTTCGGGTGCGCGCGCGGGTGTTGCGCGGCCGGCGACAGTGCGAGGGCAGGTTGCGCGCGGGCGGGCCGGATCTCGCGCCCCATCGCCGAGGAGACCGCGATCGGCGAGCGCACGGCGGCGGGTACGGCGACCGGGTTCAGCACCGGCGGCGGTCCGGAGGAGGGTGCAAGGGCGGCTGCCGGGAGCACCGTGGCCGCCGGGAGCGCCCGCGCGACCGTGGCGACCTGGCCGGCGGTGACGGTGCCACGGGCAACGGGCGGTGGTGCGATCGCCGAGGCGACCACCCCTGCCGATCGTGGGTGCGACGCCGGCGTGGCCGCCTGCACCGGGCGCGGGGCCGGCGGACGCGCGGGCCTGGCGCTCGGGATCACCAGCGGCTGGATCTGTTGCGGTGCAAGCGCGGTCGGGGGTGGGGCGGGCGCGGGGCGGCGGCCGCGATCCAGGGCGGACAGCCCGGAGTTGAGGATCGCGCCCACACCCGCGCTGGCGAGCAGGATCAGCGCGCCGACGGCGACGAGCACGCGCGTGGAGCCGTGCGCCGCGGCCCACCACCAGGGGCGCCATCGTGTCCGCTGCCGTGCCTCCACGGTCGGATTATGCCGATTTGACGCCACGTGAACACTCAAGCACCCACCGTGACGAAAGGAAAGACCCGGTGGGGTACCGGAACGTCACCCACTGGGGTGATCGCGCGCATACGCTCATGGCATGCCGGCGTGGGTCGCCTGGGTCGTCGTTGCCGCCATCTGCGGCGGTGCCGAGGTGGTCACTCTCGGCCTCGTGCTCGGCATGATCGCGATCGCGGCGGTGGCCGCCGCGCTGGTCGCGGCGGCGGGGGTCTCGGTCGTCTGGCAGATCATCACCTTCGGCGTCGCGACGCCCCTGCTGCTCACCGTCGTACGCCCCGTCGCTCGCCGCCACCTGCACGTGCCCGCCGAGACCCGCACCGGCGTGGCCGCGCTGGTCGGCCGGCAGGCGGTCGTCCTGCAGCAGGTCGACGGGCACGGCGGCCAGGTGCGGCTGGGCGGCGAGGTGTGGTCGGCGCGGTCGTACGACAGCAGCGCGGTGATCCCACCCGGTGCCACCGTCGACGTGCTGTCCATCGAGGGCGCCACCGCACTGGTGCACCCCATCGACCCCATCGACCTCACGACGGAGCTGTCATGGCCGCGTTGATCGGCGCCCTCGTGGGCGCCTTCGTCGTCGTCCTCATCGTCGCGCGGACCGTGCGGATCGTGCCGCAGGCCCGGGCCGGGATCATCGAGCGGCTGGGCCGCTACCAGCGCACGCTGAACCCGGGGCTCACGTTCGTCGTGCCGTTCGTCGACCGCGTGCTGCCGCTGATCGACCTGCGCGAGCAGGTGGTCAGCTTCCCGCCGCAGCCGGTGATCACCGAGGACAACCTGGTCGTGTCGATCGACACGGTCGTCTACTTCCAGGTGACCGACCCCAGGTCCGCGACGTACGAGATCGCCAACTACATCCAGGCGGTCGAGCAGCTCACGGTCACCACCCTGCGCAACGTCGTCGGCGGCATGGATCTCGAGAAGACGCTGACCTCGCGCGAGGACATCAACGCCGCGCTGCGCGTGGTGCTCGACGAGGCCACCGGCAAGTGGGGCATCCGGGTCAACCGGGTCGAGCTCAAGGCGATCGACCCGCCGCCGTCCATCCAGGACTCGATGGAGCAGCAGATGCGGGCCGAGCGCAACAAGCGCGCGGCGATCCTGACCGCGGAAGGGCAGCGGCAGTCCGCGATCCTCACCGCAGAGGGCGAGCAGCAGGCCGCGGTGCTGCGTGCGCAGGGCGACCGCGACGCCGCCATCCTGCGCGCCGAGGGTGAGGCGAAGGCGATCGAGACGGTCTTCGGCGCGATCCACGCGGGCGACGCCGACCCGAAGCTGCTGGCCTACCAGTACGTGCAGAACCTGCCGAAGCTCGCCGCGGGCGAGGGCAGCAGCGTGTTCGTCGTCCCGGGCGAGCTCACCGAGGCGGTCAGGCAGATCGGCACGGCGTTCGGCCACCGGTCGCCCGGAGGCGAGCCACCCGGCCGGTAGCGTGCCGGGTGTGACGTTTCCCCCCGACCTGCGCGCGCGGATGGGCCGCGTCGGCGTCTGGACCGGGCAGCTCGACTACTCGACCGCCGACGACGCGCGTGCCGCCGCCCTCGAGGTCGAAGCCGCCGGCTACGGCGCGCTCTGGACCGGGGAGGCCGTCGGCCGCGAGGTGCTGACGGCGGCGCAGCTGTTGCTGGGGGCGACGAGCACCCTCGTCGTCGCGACCGGCATCGCGAACATCTGGGCCCGTGACGCGCTGGCCATGGCTGCGGGGCAGCTGGCCCTCGGCGAGGCGTTCCCCGGCCGCTTCGTGCTCGGCATCGGCGTGAGCCACAAGCCGCTGCTCGACGTGCGCGGCGAGGACTACACCAGGCCGCTGGCGTTCATGCGCGGCTACCTCGACGGCATGGACAAGGGCGCGGAGGTCTACCGCGCGGTGCGGCCGGAACCCGCGCCGCCACGGGTGCTCGCGGCCCTCGGCCCGAAGATGCTCGAGCTCGCCGCCGAGCGCGCCGACGGGGCGCACAGCTACTTCGTGCCGCCGGAGCACACCGCCGAGGCACGCCGGCGGCTCGGGGCCGGCAAGCTGCTCGCGCCGGAGCAGGCCGTCGTGCTCGAGCGCGACGCCGCCACGGCACGGGAGATCGCCCGGCGGCACACGTCGAGCTACCTGCGCCTGCCCAACTACACCAACAACCTGAAGCGGTTCGGCTTCACCGACGACGACTTCGCCGGCGGCGGCACCGACCGGCTGGTCGACACGATCGTGGCCTGGGGCGGCCCGGAGGCCGTCGTGTCCCGCGTCAAGGCTCACCTCGACGCCGGCGCCGACCACGTCGCCGTCCAGGTGCTCGACCCCGACCGCCGCGGTCTGCCGCGCCGGCAGTGGCGCGAGCTGGCCCCTGCCCTCCTGGAGCTGTAGATGGGTGAGAGCCAGTTCGAGCAGGCCACCGCAGTGACGCGCGTCGCCGAAGGCCGGTGGTCGTGCCACCTCGACCCGGCCTGGTCGATCGGCGACAAGCCGCACGGCGGCTACACGATGGCCACGCTGACCCGGGCTGCGCTGCTCGCCGCCGACCGGCCGCACCCACTGTCGGTCAGCGCGCACTTCCTGCGCCCGCCGACGTGGGCGCCCGCGGAGGTGCTCACCGACGTCGTACGCCGTGGCCGCACGGTCTCCACGGTGCACGCCCGGCTGGTGCAGGAGGGCAAGGTCTGCATCGAGGCCGTCGCCGCCGTCGGGGAGATCAGCGAGCAGCCGCTGGAGTGGACGCGCCGGCAGCCGCCGGCCATGGCACCGCTGGCGGAGTCGCACGCGGGCGAGGGTCCCGACCCTCAGGGCGTGCGCAGCCGTATCGACCTGCGCATGGACCCGGCGACGCTCGGGTTCACCCGCGGTGAGCCTGCGGGTGAGGCACGGATGAGCGGCTGGATGCGGCTGGCCGACGGCGCCGACCCCGATCCGCTGATGCTCATCGTGGCCGTCGACGCACTGCCGCCGGTGGTGCTCGAGCTCGGGCACATGGGGTGGGCACCCACCGTCGAGCTGACGTTCCTCTTGCGTGCACTGCCGGTGCCCGGCTGGCTGCAGGTGCACGCCGACGCCAACGCGTTGTCGGCTGACGGCTGGTTCGACGAGAACGCCGAGGTCTACGACGCGTCCGGGCAGCTGGTCGCACAGTCCCGACAGCTCGCACTGTCGGGCACCGCCATGCAGCGTCGCTAGGACCTGCTCAAGCAGTCACATCGGGCGAACCGGTGTCGCCGGCGTACTTCTCCAGCAGCAGCGGCAGCGCGAGCCCGGTCCACCCGGTCTGGTGGGCCGCGCCGAGCCCGGCACCGGTGTCGCCGTGGAAGTACTCGTGAAACGGCAGCAGGTCGTGCCAGCCCGGGTCGTCCTGCAGCAGCGCGACGTCGCCGAAGACGGGCCGGCGGCCGGTGGCGTCGTTGCGGAACAGGCCGATCAGCCGGTCGCGAAGCTCTTGGGCGGCAACCCGGAACGGCACCTGTCGACCCGATCCGGCGGGCAGCTCGACGGTCTCCCCGTCACCGAGATAGCGGCCGAACCGGTCGAGCGCGTGGATCAGCAGGTGGTTGAGCGGGAACCACACCGGGCCCCGCCAGTTGGAGTTGCCGCCGAACAGGCCGCTGCGCGACTCGGCGGGCTCGTAGTCGACGGTGGCGTGCAGGCCGTCGAGGTCGACCACTGCCGGGTGGTCGCGGTGCCGCGCCGACAGCGACCGCAGCCCGTGCGGTGACAGGAACTCCGCCTCGTCGAACACCGCGGCGAGCAGCCGGCGCAGCTGGTCGGGCTCGACCAGTGACAGCAGCCGGCGCTCGCGGGCATCGGGCGCGACGCCGTCGTCGTAGGAGAACCCGCGGCAGAGCTCGGGCTTGTTGGTGAGGAACCACTGCAGCCGGTCGGTGAAATCGGGCAGCGCCTCCAGCGTCTCGACATCGAGCTCGAGCACTGCGCACAGCGGCAGCAACCCGACCATCGACCGGACCGGTAGCGGGATCTCGCGACCGTCGGGCAGGTGCAGCAGGTCGTGGAAGAAGCCGCTCTGCTCGTCCCACAACCCCTGGCGCTGCATCGCCGTCGAGATGTAGGCGAAGTGCTCGAGGAACTTGGTCGCGACGTCGGCGTAGGTCTCGTCGTGGCGCGCGAGCAGCAACGCCATCTCCAGCATGTCCAGGCAGTAGCGCGCCATCCAGGCGGTGCCGTCGCTCTCCTCGAGGCGACCGGCGATCGGCAACGACGAGCGGTCGAACGGCCCGATGTTGTCGAGGCCCAGAAAGCCGCCCTCGAACAGGTTGTTGCCCTCGGTGTCCTTGCGGTTGACCCACCAGGTGAAGTTGACCAGCAGCTTGTGGAACACCCGCTCGAGGAAGTGCCAGTCGCTGCTGCCGTCGATCTCGAAGACCCGCAGGGCGGCCCACGCGTGCACCGGCGGGTTGACGTCGCCGAAGTCCCACTCGTACGCCGGCAGCTGGCCGCTCGGGTGCATGTACCACTCGCGGCAGAGCAGCAGCAGCTGCTCCTTGGCGAACGTCGGGTCCAGCCGTGCCAGCGCGATGCACTGGAAGCCGAGGTCCCAGGTGGCGTACCACGGGTACTCCCAGGTGTCCGGCATCGACAGCACGTCGTGGTTGTTCAGGTGCCGCCACTCGATGTTGCGCCCGTGCTCGCGCTGCACGGGAGGGGCGGGCTGGCCGGGGTCGCCGTCGAGCCAGCGCTCGACGTCGTAGTGGTAGAACTGCTTGCTCCACAGCAGCCCGGCGCTCGCCTGCCGCAGCACCAGCGCCTCATCGGCCGTCGCGTCCGCCGGCGTGAGCTCGGCGTAGTAGTCGTGCGCCTCCCGCTCGCGCAACGACAGCACGCGGGTCCACTCACCGCGCAGGGGCGGGGTCGTCTCGGTCAGCGCGAGCCGAAGCCGGACCGTCGCGGTGTTGCCCGCGTTGGCGGTGACCCGGTAGTGCAGCGCGCCCTTGGTTCCGACGCCCAGGGGGTTGACGGTGTCGGCGCCGGTGACGACGTGGTCGTTGATGCCGTCCTTCGGGTACGCCGACCGCCCCGGCGACCCGTAGAGCCGCTCGGAGTTCGTCTCGTTGTCGCAGAGCAGCGGCCGGCCCTTGCCGTCGCCGACCAGGACCAGCGTGCCGAGGGTCGGGTGCTCGCCCACCAGCCGGGCGCCGTCGGCCCGCAGCACCGGCTCGGGCGCGCCGGGAGTCCCCCACGACCAGACGTTGCGAAACCACAGGGACGGCAGCACGTGCAGGGTCGCACGGGACCGGCCGCGGTTCTCCGCGGTCAGCCGGATGCACACGTCTGTCGGCGAGGCCTTGGCGTAGTCGACGGTGATGGCCCAGTAGCCGCCGTCGAAGACGCCGGTGTCGAGCAGCTCGTACTCCGGCTGGTCGCGGCTGCGCCGGCCGTTTTCGGCGATGAGGTCCTCGTAGGGGAACCGCGACTGCGGGTAGTGGTAGCGCCAGCGCATCCACGAGTGCGTGGGCGTCGCGTCGAGGAACCACCAGTAGTCCTTGACGTCCTCGCCGTGGTTGCCCTGCGCGTTGGTCAGCCCGAAGGCCCGCTCCTTGAGGATCGGGTCGCGGCCGTTCCAGAAGGAGAAGGCGAAGCAGAACCGTTGCTGGTCGTCGCAGAAGCCGCCGAGACCGTCCTCGTTCCACCGGTAGACCCGCGAGCGCGCGTGGTCGTGCGGGAACGACGCCCACGCGTCGCCGTCCGCGCTGTAGTCCTCGCGGACGGTGCCCCAGGCCCGCTCGGCGACGTACGGGCCCCAGGCCCGCCAGGGCACACCGGAGTCATCGGCCTCGGCCAGCCGGTCACTCTCGGCGGTCATGCCGGCTACCTTGCCGTACGGACAATCCGGTTGCTACAGCCCCCGCCCATACCTGCCGATGAGGTTGCGGTGTCCGCCCGACGCGCCAGGCGCCCCGTGAGCCGCCACGCCGCGCTCGTGACGACATCGCCTTCCGCGGCTCCCGCCGAGTCGCGAGTCACCGTCGTCGTCAACCGGATGGCGACCGAGTGGCACCTCGGCATGAACCCGTGGGCCGTCGGCGTGATCCTGGTCGTCGCGGCCACCGTCTCCGCGGCGGCGGCCACGTTGCTCGGCATGGTCGCGGAGATCGCGCCCGTGTGGGCGACCGCGCTCGTCCTGCTGGCCAGCCATCGGTTCGGCCCCAAGGGCGTCGTCCCGACTGCAGCAGCCTGCGCCGTCCTCGGCGGCTGGTTGACCGGCGACGGCGTCACCCTGCACACGCTGCAGCTGGTCGGAATCATGGCGACCGGCTACGTGGCGGTGGGTCTCGCGTCGGCCGCGACGTTCTACCGGCTGTTCCGGCGGCTGAACGCCGAGCACGAGCTGCGGCTGTCCGACGTGGAGTCGGAGCGCAACCGCGCGGTGCAGATCGCCATGGAGCGCGAGCACCTGCAGCAGCAGCTGTCCTACAACGCGACGCACGACGCGCTGACCGGGCTGGCCAACCGCACGCTCCTGCTGGCCTCGATCGAGGAAGCCTTGGACGCCCGGCGAGCCGACGGCGGACGCGCGGCGGTGCTGTTCCTCGACCTGGACGACTTCAAGGCCGTCAACGACACGCTCGGGCACGGCGCCGGCGACCACCTGCTCGAGGTCGTCGGCGACCGGCTGCGCAACGGCATCCGGTTCTCCGACCTGGTGGCCCGGCTCGGCGGTGACGAGTTCGCCGTGCTGTTCCCGGAGTTCGATCCGGCGGCCGCGGACGCCGTCGTCAACCGCGTGCTCGACACGCTCAACAACCCGATCCGGCTGGGCTCGCGGATGGTGCACGTCCGGGCGTCGGCCGGCCTGGTGGTGAGCGACGGGCACGACACGGCGCTCGGCGTGCTGGGCAAGGCCGACCTCGCGATGTACTCGGTCAAGGAGCGCGGCAAGTCCGACCTGGCGGTCTTCGCGCAGGAGATGCAGAGCACCCGGCAGGAGCGCGCCGAGCTCGAGCGCGACCTGGCGGCCGCGGTCACCAACGGGCAGCTGCAGCTCGTCTACCAGCCACTGGTCGACCTGCACGGCGGCCGCATCATCGGCTGCGAGGCACTGAGCCGCTGGGCGCACCCGGAGCACGGACCGGTGCCCCCGGACGTCTTCATCCCGCTGGCCGAGGCGACCGGCGCGATCGTCGGGATCGGCGAGTGGGTCTTGGAGCAGGCCTGCCGCCGGCTGTCGGCCTGGCAGCGCAGGCTCGGTGGCGACGCGCCGTTCACGATGGCGGTCAACGTCAGCGCCCGACAGCTCGCCGACGACGACGTGGTCGCGCGGTTCGCCGACGTCTTGCGGCGTACGGCGGTCGACCCGCGGTGGGTCAACCTGGAGATCACCGAGAGCCTGCTGCTCGACGACGACGAGCTCGCCCTCGACGTGCTGTGGAAGCTGCGTGCGCTCGGCGTACGCCTGGCGGTCGACGACTTCGGTACCGGCTACTCGTCGCTGTCCCGGCTCAACCGCTTGCCGATCCAGAAGCTGAAGATCGACAAGTCGTTCACGCTGGGGCTCACGGCCGACGCCGAGGGCCGGGCCAACGCGACGTTGATCTCCTCCGCCGTCGCCATGGCGCACGGGCTCGGCCTGCAGGTGGTCGCCGAAGGCGTGGAGACGCAGGAACACGTCGGCCTGCTTCGGCACGTGGGTTGCGACATCGGCCAGGGCTACCTGTTCAGCCGGCCGGTGGCCGCCGACGACCTCGACATCGCCGCGGCGCCGTTCGCGCTGGCTCCCGCCGACGGGGGCCTGCTGCGCACCAGCGAGTCCGACGGTTCGACCCGGATCGGGCTCATGCCCTCCGCGCACGGTCGCCCGGGCGGCCAGCCACGGTCGCTCACCAGTCGCATCAGCGATGCAACGGCAGCGCCGGCCCCCGCCGCCGCACCCGCGGCCGAGCTCGACCCGGTCGCACCGGCCGCAGTCGCCGCCGCGCCGAACCTGACGCCACTGCCGCAGCAGCGTCCGGCGGCGGAGTCCGACGAGCCGGTCCCCTTCGGTCGCCGGCGCACCGACCTGCGCCCCGCCGGTCTGACCGGTCACGCCGACAGCGCGTAAACCCTTGCCGTGGTGAAGTCGGACTCTTCGAGCTCCGGCGTCGTCGGCACGTCGTAGGCGGCCAGCTGCGTCAGCCCGTCGGCCGGCAGGTAGCGCCGGCCCGGGTCACCGAGCAGCACGTCGATGCCCCCTGCAGTAGCGCCCCGCAGCCAGGGGACGACGCGACCGGCCATCGCGTGCTCGTAGCAGACGTCACCGGCAAGGATCAGGTCGACGTCGGGAGCGCCGCCGTCGAGCAAGTCCGCGCCGACGAAGGTGACGGCGACGCCGTTGGCCGCCGCGTTGAGGGCGACCGCGGCGCCGGCGAAAGCGTCGATGTCGGCGACCGTTGCCTCCGCCGCGCCGGCGCGCATCGCGGCGATCGCGCACAGCCCCGAGCCGCCGGCGAAGTCGAGCACCCGGCGACCGGCGACGATCTCGGGCCGGTCGAGGACGTAGCGCGCTACCGCCTGGCCGCCGGCCCAGGCGAACGCCCAGTAGGGCGGCGGCACCCCACTCTCCTGCAGCTCCTCCTCGGTCCACTCCCAGATGGGAGTGACCTCGTCGGCCAGGTAGAGCTGCAGCTCAGGGACATAGGGCGGCCGGCGCAGCAGGGTGTGGCACTGCACGAAGGCTCGCCGCCGGTGCACGTCGTCCACGGGCGGTGAGCGTAGGACGGCGGGCCCGGATCGAGGGGCCCGGCTATCCCGGCGACATGTCGACGAAGCGGCTGTAGTGGCCCTGGAACGCCACGGTGACCGTCGCCGTCGGGCCGTTGCGGTGCTTGGCGACGATGAGGTCGGCCTCGCCCGCCCGCGGCGACTCCTTCTCGTAGAAGTCCTCGCGGTGCAGGAGCAGAACGACGTCGGCGTCCATCTCGATCGCGCCACTTTCGCGCAGGTCCGACAGCTGCGGCTTCTTGTCGGCACGCTGCTCGGGATTGCGGTTGAGCTGGCTGACGGCGACAACCGGCACCTCCAGCTCCTTCGCGAGAAGCTTGATGCTGCGCGACAGCTCGGAGACCTCCTGCTGCCGGCTGTCGACCTTGCGCGGCGACGTCATCAGCTGCATGTAGTCGATGACGATCAGACGTAGGTCGTGGCGCTGCTTGAGCCGCCGAGCCTTGGCGCGGATCTCCATCATCGTCAGGTTGGGTGAGTCGTCGATGAACAGTGGCGCCTCGGCGACCTCGCCCATCCGGCGCGCCAGGCGGGCCCAGTCCTCGTCGCTCATCGTGCCGGACCGCATGTGGTGCAGGGGCACCCGCGCCTCGGCCGAGAGCAGCCGCATGGTGATCTCGTTGCGGCTCATCTCCAGGCTGAAGATGACCGAGGGCAGCCCGTGCTTGATGGCGGCCGAGCGCAGCCAGTCGAGAGCGATCGTCGACTTGCCCAGCGAGGGTCTGGCCGCCACGATCACCATCTGGCCCGGGTGCAGCCCGTTGGTCAGCTCGTCGAGGTCCTTGAACCCGGTCGGCACGCCGACCATGCCGCCGTCGCGGCTGCTGATCGCCTCGATCTCGTCGAGGGTGCCCTGCAGCACCTCCTCCAGCCGCAGGTAGTCGTCGCTGGTGCGCCGCTCGGTGACGTCGTAGACCGCGGCCTGCGCCCGGTCGACGATCTCGTCGACGTCGCCACCGTGGCCCGAGGCCGCGCCGTAACCGAGCTGCACGATGCGGGTGCCGGCCTCGACCAGCCGGCGCAGGATCGCCCGCTCGGCGACGATTCGCGCGTAGTAGCCGGCGTTGGCAGCCGTCGGCACCGACGCGATCAGCGTGTGCAGGTAGGGCGCGCCACCCACGCGGGCCAGCTCGCCGTGGCGGGTCAGCTCGGCGGCGACCGTCACCGGGTCAGCCGGCTCCCCGCGGCCGTAGAGGTCGATGACCGTCTCGAAGACGGTCTGGTGGGCGGGGCGGTAGAAGTCGACGGGTCGCAGCACCTCGACCACGTCGGCGATGGCGTCCTTGGACAGCAGCATGCCACCGAGCACGCACTGCTCCGCGGTGATGTCCTGCGGCGGCAGCCGCTCGAACTCCTCCCGGCCGTCACCGACCGGGCCCATCGCGACGACGTCGGCCACACTCACGGTCCGCTGCGCTCCTTCCGCCCACCGGCGCTCGCACCGTGTCTACCGGAGGGGTGTGACAACGCAGCCCGCCGCGCCGGGAGTTGCTCCCCGCCGCTGTGGACACCGCTGGGGAACCGGTGGGGACGCGACGCCGCGTCGCTGTGCACCAGCTGGGGACGACCCTGTGGACGG
>Ga0070680_100000367_pt1 | contig 30338 bp, 30 predicted proteins | sample KBSC73BmetaG_FD_64672 | JGI IMG/M metagenome (GOLD analysis project Ga0070680, IMG submission 64672) | Corn rhizosphere microbial communities from Kellogg Biological Station, Michigan, USA - KBS C7-3B metaG | ecosystem: Host-associated > Plants > Roots > Rhizosphere | place: USA: Michigan...
AGCCCAATGCGCCGCGGCTGAAGGTGCCGCGCTGATGGACAACAGCAATTTCGATTTTCCGACTCTCGTCGCCCGCTGCCGCGCCGGGGAGACGCAGTCGGCGCAGGAGCAAAAGGCGAGCGCCGAGAAGCGCCGCCGCGGCTGAGCGCCGCCATGAACATCGGAACCGCGGCGCATTGAGGCGGTTCACTGGCACGATGAAGCAGAGACCAGCCAAGCACTCGAAAGCGAAGCTGCCCAAGGGCCGGCGCACCGGTTCGGCCGACGACGACATGAACCAGGCAACGACGCGCGACTTCGAGCGCGAGGATATGGGGATCGCTCCGAAGGAGTAAGGCGATGCACGACCAGTCCGATGTGATGGAACCCATGGTCCATCAGGACCAGGAGCCTGGCCATGAAAGCAAGCTCGAGCCGAAGCCGGACTGGGAGCCGCGCTACAAAGGCTCCGGCCGTCTCAAGGGCAAGGTTGCGCTGATCACGGGCGCGGACAGCGGAATCGGCCGTGCGGTTGCGGCGCTGTTTGCGCGCGAGGGCGCCGACATCGCGATCCTCTATCTCTGCGAGCACGACGACGCGAAGAAGACGAAGCAGATCGTCGAAAAGGAAGGGCGCCGCGCGATCATCATCGCGGGTGACATCGGCGACAAGCAGTTCTGCGAAAAGGCCGTCCAGCACACGGTCGATCAGCTCGGCCGCCTCGACATCCTCGTCAACAATGCCGGCGAGCAACACCCGGACAAGGATGTGACGGAAGTCGATGAGCACCAGCTGCGCCGGACCTTCCAGACGAACATGTTCGGGATGTTCTTCATGACCCAGGCGGCTCGCCCGCACCTCAAGCAGGGCGCGGCGATCGTCAATTGCACCTCGGAGACCGCCTACAAAGGCTCGCCCGACCTGCTCGACTACAGCTCGACCAAGGGCGCGATCGTGGGCTTCACGCGTGCGCTCGCGAAGAACCTGGTCAAGGACGGCATTCGGGTGAACGCGGTTGCGCCGGGACCGATCTGGACTCCGCTCAATCCCTTCGGCGGGCAGCCGAAGGAGGACCTGCCCGAGTTCGGCAAGGACACGCCAATGGGACGGCCGGGCCAGCCGAACGAGGTCGCTCCCTGCTTCCTTTTCCTCGCCTGCGAGGATGCGAGCTACATGACCGGGCAGGTGCTCCACCCCGACGGCGGAAGCACGACGTCCAGCTGAGCCGCTGTTCGTTTCCGAACAGTCGAGCGGTCATTTCCGACGAAAGGTGCTGGCGAAATTCACCAAAGCCCGGTGAAATCCGCTGGACGTTTGATCGCTTGGCGCTGACGACCACTGAAAAATAACGATTTTTCTGAATTGGCACGCTCTCTGCATTGATATTGGCAGCGGACCCGATGGGGGGTTTCGCCAGAGATGCAAAAGGGTTTGACCATGTTCACTTCGTTTACTTCCGTCCGCCAGACGGCCACTGTCTTCGCCGGCGCATTCGTTACCGCGCTTCTGCTGGTTTCCGCCGCGACCTCGATGCCGATCGCCTAATCGGCTTTCCTCAAGCGAAGGAAAATCAGATGAACGGACGTTTTCTGATCAACCGCGTTGACGGAAAGGTCATGGGCGTCGCTGCCGGCCTCGCAGATTGCAGCGGTATTGATCCCACGATCATTCGCCTCGGCTTCATCGCTGCGACGCTGCTGACGGGGCCGGTGATGATCCTGTTTTACGTACTCGCAGGGCTGCTGGCGCCTGCCGCATAGGCGCCAGCGCCCTTTCACGCCGCCGGCCTGAGGGCCATGATGCGGGCGTGGTTCAAGCCGATCCCTTCAATCTCCAGCGCTTCGTCGACGCCCAGAATAGCGTGATCGACCGAGTCCTTGCGGAGCTTCGCGCAGGGTCCAAGGAGAGCCACTGGATGTGGTTCGTCTTCCCCCAAATCGATGGGCTCGGCCACAGCCCGACAGCGAAATTCTACGCGATCCGCTCGATCGAAGAGGCGCGCGCCTATCTCCAGCAGCCGCTGCTCGGCGGCCGATTGCGCCAATGCCTCGCGGATTTGCGGCGATGGGCGGGAAGGCGCAGCGCCGAGCAAATCCTGGGGCCGGTCGATGCGATGAAGCTGAAATCGAGCCTCACGTTGTTCGCTGCGATCGAGCCGGATTCCGTGTTCGACGACGCCCTGCTGAACTTCTTCGGCGGTGACCGGGACCAACACAGTCTCGCACTTTTGCAACTCCAGCGGTAAGGACCGCCTGGACATAAGGAGACTCGCAATGCGTAAGCTTCTCTTCGCGGCTGCCGCCGTCAGCCTCGTCGCCTCGCCGGCGATTGCCGCGCTCAAGGCCGGTGAAAAGGCGCCGGACTTCACCACCACCGGAGCGGTCGGCGGCAAGGAGTTCAAGGTCCACCTTGCCGACATGCTGAAGAAGGGGCCGGTCGTCCTCTATTTCTTCCCCAAGGCCTTCACCAGCGGCTGCACCGCCGAGGCCCATGCGTTCAGCTCCGCGATCGCCGACTTCAAGAAAGAAGGTGCGCAGGTCATCGGCATGTCCGGCGACAATCTGGCGACGCTTCACGATTTCTCGACCAAGGAATGCCGCAGCGCCTTCCCGGTCGCGACGGCAACGCCCGAGATCCAGAAGGAATATGACGTCGCCTGGGCGAAATATCCCGGGTGGACGACCCGCACTTCCTACGTGATCGACCGCAGCGGCAAGATCGTGATGGTCCATGACGATCTCGACTTCAGCCAGCATGTGGCGAAGACGCTCGCCGCGGTGACCGCGCTCAAACATTAGTTCATGCAGCTTTCATTCGCCGGACAGGGTCGGGGACTAGAAATCCCCGGTCCCACCACGGGCGAAGAACAAGGGGAAAGCGTATGAAGACCAGCACCACGTTGATCCTGGGCGCAGCGCTCATCGCGCTTGCCGGCTGTAAAAAAAACTACACTGAGAACAACGCCGCTTCGCAGATCGAAGCGAATGCCGAGAACCGCGCCGAGAACGTGACCGCCGCGTCGAATAATGAGGCGGCGAACATCATGAACTCAGCGAAGAACGAAGCCGCCTCGGTAAAGAACGAAGGCGAGAACAAGGCGGCCGCGATCAAGAACGCTGCCGAGAACAAGGCTGCGGCGATCAACAATGCCGCCGAGAACAAGACGTCCAACACGTCGGAAAAGAAGAGCAAGTAAGAGATTTTCGAGCGAGGGCACGCGCGAGGGGCGCCGGATGGTCGGCGCCCTTTTCGCGTCCCCGGTCAGCGGTCCGCTGACTCCTTCCCGACGAACTTGTTGAACCGGCTTTCCGAGCTCGGGCATGGAACGTTTTTGCCACGCCGTTCGCTGTGGCGGCGGTCGACCAACTGGAGGGAAGCCACGATGAAGACCCGGATCACCCTGACCGCGGCGGCGCTTGCCACGCTGACGGCCTGCGGCAGCAACAACAATGCCAACAATGTCGCAGCGACGAACGCGGCGACGAATGCGGCGACGATGAACGCCGGAACCATGAACGCGACGACGATGAACGCGACCGACATGAACGCGACGACGAACAGCGGGATGACCGACGTCAACGCGACCGGCAACGCGGCCAACGCCACAACCAACTACTAATCCGGCAAGAGCACGTGCCGGAGCGGGGCGCCTGCGCTCGCGGGCGCCCTTTTGCGCGGGCTCAGTTGTGCGGCCCGTGCTGAAGGTCGTTCGTCATCCCCCTTGCGATCGCCGAGCGCTGCGCGGCGGTGCTGAGGTCCCGCTTCGCATCGTAGAAGCCGGAGAGCAGGTCGAAGTCCCACCTGGTCATCGTGACCGGCGCCTCGCCGCCGATCGGGACGTCGAGCACGCGGAGGATCGTCGGCGCGCCAGAATTGGCAAGCTTCAGCGGATCGGCGCCGGTCAACGCGCGGACCGCGACATAGTCCGCGAGCTGCGTCGTTGTCAGCCCGACCAGCGCACGGCGCTCGACGACCACTACCGAAGCGTCGAACTGCGGGCGGACGGGCACGGTGATCCGCGACGATGGGATGATCGTGCGGTTCACGGGGAATCCCTCTGAATCCTCGGTGATTTCGTCTCCATCGGCGTTCATCATCGGGCCCTGTACCTGCCACGCGGCAGCATGCCCGGGCTGATCCTCGAGCAGATGGAACTGGTGGTCGCTGATCCCGTAGTCGTTCGATGCGTGGCGCTGGAGCTCCTTGAGAAACGCCTTCTTGTCGGAGGTGACCAGGAGGAGGACGTTGGGCGTGCAATGCTGGCCGCCGACGACGACCCCGACGGTCTTTGCGACCAGCCGGACGCGGTCCTCGACGGCCCGGGCCTGGGCTTCGGGGATGCCGAATACCTTCGGGCAGACCTCATGCTCGAAGCGGCTCAATTGGCCGTGCGATTCGACGGGCGTGAGCGCCTTCACGAAATCCTGGACCGTCTTTTGCGTGTCCTTCTGGCCGGTGATGACGATCGGCTGGTCGCCGGCGGCCGGGGCCTGAGGGACCGCCGGTGAAGCGAGCGCGGAAACCATGGCGGCGAAAACAAGCTGGATCATGAACGTACCTCGGTTACTCGGTTCATTGGACCACAGGCCCCCGACGGCCCAAAAGCCTTTTCTACCAACGGCCTACCGCTGGCAGACCTCCGGATGCCCATTGGTCGACCTCAGCCGCGTCGCGCTGTCGGGATCGGTGTTGATCGTGATTTCCTGATCGCAGCGGCGCAGCTGGAAGCGGACCCTGCGCGAGCGGAAGTCGAGCGAGATCCGCCGGAACGTGTCCAATATGTCCGTGCCGAGCAGCAGGGCGGGCTGATGGTCGAGCCCGAACATCTTGAACGGCGGCACGTCGGCGAACGCCATGGGGACGTCGTTCAAGGTGACCGGCCCGAGCTCGAGCACGCCAATCCGCGCGACCTGCAGCTTGGCGACGGTGCCGGTCACGCCGATCACCGGCACGGTCAGGAACTTGTCGCGGTTGCCGCGGATGAGCTGGTCGCGAAGCGCAAGGTTGCCGATCGTCACTTCCGAGCCCGTGTCGATGATCGCGTCGAGGTCGAATCCGGCAGCCTTGATGTGGGTCAGGATCAGCTGGCCGTGCTGGCGCCGCGCGATGATGACGATCTCGCCGGGCTCGTGCACTTCCGGGACCCGCGCATCCTCGACCTTGATCAGATGCTTTTCGAAATCGAGCATCAGCCGCTGCTCGACCAGCGCATCGATGCCGATCATGCCTTCGCCGCCGAGATCCACTTCCCTCAGCGCCGGAAGCTCGAGGTCGGGGATCGTGCTCGATCCGACGGTCAGCGCATCGACCTTCACCCGGTCGACGATATTGCGGTTGGTCATTCCGTTGAGGATCACGGGCGTGCCGAGCGGCAGCTGGAGCGAGCGGGCGACATGGACTCCGATCACCGACGTGTCGGCGCCGCTGTCGACGATGAACTTGAAGGGACCGCGCCCATTGACGAGCACGTCGACGCTCAGCCGGGTGTCGATCTCGTGCGCCTTCACGTCGTTTCCGCCGACGGCGAGCGAGGGGTCGAAATAGGCGGGCGGAGGGGTCGGCACGTTGGGCGGGGTCGCCGGCGCCGGGCGCGGCTTCCCGATCTTCGGCGGGTCGGCAGCGGCGGCATCGCGAGACACGCCGGGGACCAGCAGGGCCAAGGCCAGGACGAGGGTGCACCAGCGCGTCACAATCACTCCTCAGTCAGTGAGCATATCCGCGAACGCCGCGGCCACCGCCATCAAATATAGACGCACGGCCGCCCTGAACGACGGAAGAATGACGCGCCGCCGACTTCGACGGGGTTTGGGGCGGCGTCACGCGCGAAAGTTCACAAAGTCCGTGATCCTGCGCGGGCAAAGTCTTCCGGCCTTCATCCGCAAGCGTGGAGCGGACGAATTCCGACGGGAAAAGGAATTTCCCGCCTACTTCTTCGGCGGAGTCGTCGCGGCCGGCGGCGGGCCGTCGAGGCTGTTGAGCATCTCGACCTTGGCCTGGAACTCCTTGGCGCAGGCGGTCATCAGGCCGGGCGCGGCGGCGTCGGTCAGGCCCTTCGCCTGCGTGTCGAACAGCGTCTTGAGCTGGGCCGAGGTCGCGGTCGGCGCGACGCGGCCGAGGTAGAAATAGAAACTCGCCTCGGCGAGCTTCTGGGCGTTGTCGTCCTTGGTCTGCTTGGCGAAAGCGCTGCTGAGGAGGAGGCAGCGGGCGTCGCTTGCGGTCTGGGCGGCCGCGGCTCCGCTGGTCGCGAGAAGCGCGGCGGCGAGGGTGATCGAAAGGGCTTTCATTCGAAAATTCTCCGTTGTTCGAAAGTTGGGCGGCGAGTCATTCGGCCGCCGGGATGTAGAGCTCGCTGCCGGCTTCGCGGAAGCGTTCGGACATGGCGGCCATGCCTCGATCAGCATCGGGCTGCGCCAACACCCCTCCACCATCCTCCGGATGGTTCCCCTCCCCGAGCTCGGTCAGGGAGGAATTACGCGCCGCGAATTCCCGCACCTCTTGGGTAATCTTCATGCTGCAGAATTTGGGTCCGCACATCGAGCAGAAATGGGCGGTCTTGGCCCCTTCGGCCGGGAGGGTCTGGTCGTGGTATTGCTCGGCGGTTTCCGGGTCCAATGACAGGTTGAACTGGTCGCGCCAGCGGAACTCGAAGCGCGCGCGGCTGAGCGCATCGTCGTGGAGCCGTGCGGCGGGGTGGCCCTTGGCGAGGTCGGCGGCGTGGGCGGCGAGCTTGTAGGTGACGACGCCGACCTTGACGTCGTCGCGGTCGGGGAGGCCGAGGTGCTCCTTGGGCGTCACGTAGCAGAGCATCGCGGTACCGAACCAGCCGATCATCGCCGCGCCGATGCCGCTGGTGATATGGTCGTAGCCGGGCGCGATGTCGGTCACGAGCGGGCCCAAGGTGTAGAAAGGCGCCTCGCCGCAGCTTTCGAGCTGCTTGTCCATATTCTCCTTGATCTTGTGCATCGGCACGTGGCCGGGGCCCTCGATCATCACCTGACAGTCGTGCGCCCACGCTTTCTTGGTCAGCTCGCCAAGCGTGTAGAGCTCGGCGAACTGGGCTTCGTCATTGGCGTCGGCGGTCGAGCCGGGGCGAAGGCCGTCGCCGAGGCTGAACGCGACGTCATAAGCCTTCATGATCTCGCAAATCTCGTCGAAGCGCTCGTAGAGGAAGCTCTCGCGGTGATGCGCGAGGCACCATTTGGCCATGATCGAGCCGCCGCGGCTGACGATCCCGGTGACGCGCTTGGCGGTCAGCGGGACGTAGGGGAGGCGGACTCCGGCGTGGATCGTGAAATAGTCGACGCCCTGCTCGGCCTGCTCGATGAGCGTGTCGGCGAAGATTTCCCAGCTCAGCTCCTCGGCAACGCCGCCGACCTTCTCGAGCGCCTGGTAGATGGGCACCGTGCCGATCGGGACGGGCGAGTTGCGGACGATCCACTCGCGCGTGTCGTGGATATTGCGGCCGGTCGAGAGGTCCATGACCGTGTCCGCGCCCCAGCGGATCGCCCACACCATCTTGTCGACTTCGGAGGCGACGTCCGAGGCGACGGCGCTGTTGCCGATATTGGCGTTGATCTTGACGAGGAAGTTGCGGCCGATCGCCATCGGCTCGCTTTCCGGGTGGTTGATGTTCGAGGGGATGATCGCCCGGCCGCGGGCGACCTCGTCCCGGACGAACTCGGGAGTGATGAAATCCGGGATGGCGGCACCGAAGCTTTCGCCGTTGCGGGTGGCGGCCAGCGCCTGCTCGCGGCCGAGATTCTCGCGGGTCGCGACATATTCCATTTCCGGAGTGACGATGCCCCGCTTCGCATAGTGCATCTGCGTGACGTTGCAGCCCGGCCTGGCGCGGAGGACGCGCTTGCGCACGTTCGGGAAGGCCGAGACGCCGCCGCTGCGGTCGGGTCCGAGCTGGCCGTTATCCTCGGGACGGACGTCACGCTGGTTCACTTCCGCGACGTCGCCGCGGCCGCGGATCCAGTCGCGGCGGAGCTCGGGGAGGCCGGCCATGATGTCGATCCGCTGCTTCGGGTCGGTATAGGGACCGCTGGTGTCGTAGAGGATCACCGGTTCCTCGCCGGACGAGGGCTCGAGATCGACTGCGCGCATGGCCACTTTGATTTCATTTGGGCCGTCGACGAAGATCTTGCGCGAGCCGCGGATCGGCCCGGTCGTGACTTTCAATTCGGTGCGAGCGGGTGCGTCACCCATCTTTTTCTCCACTTTCTCAGTGGAATGCTCGGATGTCCCGCGGACATCTTGCGCTTTCCACTTCCTCCGCCGGTGTCAGCCGGATCAGGTTCGACGGGTCGCAGGCCGCAACACCTGCCTCTCAGCCTCTTGTCTGCCTGCCTTCGAAACAATTCGGCAGGAGCTGGCTCCCCGGGGAAGACTCGTTCGTAAAGAAAAGTCCCGCGCGTTGCCAGCCGCGCAACCGTTTCATTTGCCCGAGGTCAAGCAGCGTCTAGCGCTTCCGCGCCGCGGCCTGGACTTCCTGGACCGTGATCACGCCGTCGTGGTTGGCGTCGACCTTGTTGAAGTTTGCGATCGGCCGCGCCTCGAATTCCTGAAGGCTGATCTTGCCGTCCTTGTTCGAATCGACGTCGGCAATCGCCTGCTGCGGCGTCTGGTTCAGCTGGATCGGGCGGGCGCCGGCCATGAACTCGGCCTTGCTCAGCGAGCCGTCACGGTTGGTGTCGAGCTGGCTGAATTCTGCATCGAGCTGGCGCTGTTCCTCGGCGCGCGCGGCCTCGAGCTCCTTCTGCTGCGCTGCGGCGACTTCGCTCGAGTCGAGGACCCCGTCATGATTGGCGTCCATCGCGCTGAAGCGGGTCTGGTAGTCGCCAAGATATTCGGCGCGCGTCACTTGCTTCGGCGCTGCGGCGGCCGCGGCCGGCGCCGTAGGGGATTGCCTCGCCGGAGCAGCCGCCACAGCGGGCGCAGCGGCGGTCGCCAGCACGGCGGTCGCGATCAGCAAAGGTGTGGACACTTCAACCTCCCCAAATCTTTCATCATCAAGGAAAAAATCGCCGCGGCCTTACACCGCGGCTCGAGCAGCGTCGATGCCCGCAGTGTCGCTGCACGAAGCTTGCGGGCGGATGAATTTTTTGACGGGCTGCAGGTTCAAGCGCCGGCACTTGCGGGTAGAAGACGCGCGATGGCGGAGACGAGGATCGACCAGACGATTGGCGAGGCGCAGCACGGCCGGGTCAAGGTGACGCCGGCCGAGGCGATCGAAATGGCGGGCCAGCTCTACTCGCGCGGCGAGTTCGTGCAGGCGGAGCGGGTGTGCCGGCAGCTGATCGCGGCGCGGCCGGACGTTTCCGACGCTTATAACATCCTCGGCGTGACCATCGCCCGGCTGGAGCGGATGGACGAAGCCGTGGCCGCGCTGACGCGCGCGATCGAGATCAACGGCGCGCCCGCGAGCTACCACGCGAATCTCGGCGAGATCCTGCGCCAGGCCGGGCGGCTCGACGAGGCGTCGGCAGCGATCGAGCAGGCGATCCGGCTGCAGCCCGACAATGCGCAGGCGCACAACAATCTCGGCATCGTCCATTATGAGCGCAAGGAGTTCGAGGAAGCGGTCGCGAGCTACCGCCGCGCGCTCGAGCTCAGGCCAGGGATGGCCGAAGCGCTCAACAATCTGGGCAACGCGCTGCGCGGAACAGGCGACACGGAAGGCGCGCTGGACGCGTACCGGCAGGCGCTGGCCGAGCGTGACCCGTACCCGGAAGCGCACAACAATCTCGGGACCCTGCTCAAGCAGCACGGCAAGATGGAGGAGGCCGAGCAGGAACTCCGGACCGCGATCCGCCAGAACCCGCGCTACATCGAGGCGCACAACAACCTTGCCCAATTGCTTTCAACGCAGAAGCGGGAGGTCGAAGCGCTCGGGCTCCTCGCCGAATCGCTCAAGCTGCAGCCGGACAATGTCCAGACGCTGGTGCTGACGGCGAAGGTCCAGCTCGCTCGCAACAACTTGGAAGCGGCCGAGCAGGCGGCGCGGCTGGCGCTCGAGGTCGATGAGGAAAGCGCCGACGCGCTGACGGTGCTGGGGCAGGTGCTTCACGACAGGGACCGCTTCGAGGAAGCGCTCGAATTGCTCGATCGCGCGGTGAGGATCGCGCCAGACAATGCGGACGCGCGCAATTTCGCCGGAGTCACCTTGAAGTCGGTCGGACGGCTCGACGAGGCGCGCACGCACATCTTGAAAGCACTCGAGCTCAATCCGGCGATGTACGGCGCTTATGCCAATCTCAGCGATCTCGTCGATTTTTCAGAAGGCATTGGGGCGGAGCTGTTCGAGCGGATGGCGACGATCTTGAAACAAGCGGCCGATCCGCAAGCGGAGGAGCTGCTCGCGCTGCATTTCGCTTATGCGAAGGCGCTCGACGACCGCGGCGAGCACGAGCAGGCGCTTGGCCATTACATCAGGGGCGGCCGCCTCAAGCACGCACAGCTCGGTTATGACGAAGCGGACACGAATGCCTTCTTCGACGCGATCCGGGCGGCGTTTTCGAAGCAGCTGTTCGAAAACCGCCGCTATCCCGGCCTCGATGACGAGCGGCCGGTGTTCATCGTCGGCATGCCCCGCTCCGGCTCAACGCTGATCGAGCAGATCCTGTCGAGCCACCCGCAAGTCCACGGCGCCGGCGAAGTGAAGCATTTGAGCCGCGCCTTGTCGCAGCTGCGCGACCGCTTCCCCTCGCTTCCGAAATATCCCGCGATGGTCGAGACGATCACACCGGCGCAGCTAGACATGGTCGCGAACGATTATCGCGAGGCGCTCGTCGAGGGCGCAGGGGGCGCCGGGCGGATCACCGACAAGCTCCTGACCAACTTCTTCTTCCTTGGCCTGATCAACCTGTTGTTCCCGAACGCGAAGGTGATTCACACTGTCCGCGATCCGGTCGACACCTGCCTTTCGACCTTCACCAAGCTGTTCAAGGACGACATGCCGCACAGCTACGATCTCGCCGAGCTCGGCCGTTATTACGGCAAGTATCGCCAGTTGATGGACCATTGGCAGGCCGTGCTTCCGGAAGGCTTCATGACCACGGTCCGGTACGAGGACGTGGTCGCCGACACGGAGAAGGAGGCGAGGCGGCTGATCGCCTTCCTCGGCCTCGACTGGGACGACCGGTGCGTCGACTTCTACAAGTCCGACCGGCCGGTGAAGACCGCCAGCCTCGCCCAGGTGCGGCGGCCGATCTACAAAAGCTCGGTCGAGCGGTGGCAGAAATACGGCGTGGGGCTGCGGCCGTTGCTCGACGCGCTCGATGGGTCGAAGCATGGCGCTGGGCCGTCATAGCCACTAAGTCGGCGGCGAATCTTCAGCGGGAATCACGTCCAGGCTTGCGCGCACTTACGCATCTCGACCGGCTCGAGGCCGAAAGCATTCAGATCATGCGCGAGACGGTCGCTGAGGCCGAGCGGCCGGTCATGCTCTATTCGATCGGCAAGGATTCGGCGGTGATGCTGCACCTTGCGAAGAAGGCGTTCTTCCCGAGCCCGTTGCCGTTCCCTCTGCTCCATGTCGACACGACGTGGAAGTTCAGGGACATGTACGCGCTCCGCGACAAGGTCGCCGCGGAGCCGGGTATCGAACTGATCGTCTACAAGAACCCCGAAGCGCTGAGCCGCGGGATCAATCCGTTCGACCACGGACCGCTCCACACCGACATGTGGAAGACGGAAGGGCTGAAGCAGGCGCTCGACAAATATGGCTTCGATGCGGCGTTCGGTGGCGCGCGCCGCGACGAGGAGAAGAGCCGCGCCAAGGAGCGCGTGTTCAGCTTCCGTGACCGCAACCACCGCTGGGACCCGAAGCGGCAGCGGCCTGAGCTTTGGTCGCTCTACAACGTGCGAAAGAACAAGGGCGAGAGCATGCGGGTGTTCCCGCTGTCCAACTGGACCGAGCTCGACGTGTGGCAATATATCATGCGCGAGAAGATCGAGATCGTGCCGCTCTATTTTGCGGACCTGCGGCCGACGGTCGAGCGCGACGGCCTCATCTTGATGGTCGACGACGAGCGCATGCCTCTGAACGGCGAAACTCCGGTCATGCGCAAGGTGCGGTTCCGGACGCTCGGCTGCTACCCGCTTTCGGGGGCGGTCGAGAGCGACGCCGACACGGTCGAAGCCATCGTCGCCGAGATGCTGCTCACCAGGACGAGCGAGCGGCAGGGCCGGATCATCGACCAGGACGCGGGTTCGGCCTCGATGGAGAAGAAGAAGCAGGAGGGATATTTCTAAATGTCCCGGCCGCTTCAATCCGACGAGGAACTGATTCGGAGAGACGTCCGCGCCTGGCTCGCGCAGCAGGAGGCGAAGGAGCTGCTGCGCTTCATCACCTGCGGCAGCGTCGACGACGGCAAGTCGACGCTGATCGGGCGGCTGCTTTACGAGTCCAAGCAGATTTTCGACGACCAGCTCGCCGCGCTCGAAAGCGACAGCAAGCGGCACGGGACGCAGGGGACGAAGATCGATTTCGCTTTGCTCGTCGACGGCCTTTCCGCCGAGCGCGAGCAGGGGATCACGATCGACGTCGCCTACCGCTTCTTCTCGAGCGCCAAGCGCAAGTTCATCGTCGCCGATACGCCGGGGCACGAGCAATATACGCGCAACATGGTGACGGGCGCGTCGACGGCCGACCTCGCCGTGCTCCTGGTCGATGCGCGAAAGGGCGTGCTGACGCAGACCCGGCGCCATTCCTATCTCGCCAAGCTCGTCGGCATCCGCCGCTTCGTGCTTGCGGTGAACAAGATGGACCTGTTGGATTACGACCAGGGCGCCTTCGACGCGATCACGGCGGATTATGGTGCGTTCGCCGAGCGGATCGGGATCCACGACTGGGTCGCGATTCCCGTCTCCGGCCTCAACGGCGACAACATCATGAGCCGGAGCGAGCGCACCGCCTGGTACTCCGGTGAGACCTTGCTCGAGTATCTCGACACAGTCCCGATCGACGCTCCGGCCGATGCGCAGAAGCCGTTCCGAATGCCGGTGCAGTGGGTCAATCGGCCGGACCAGAATTTCCGCGGCTTTTCAGGGCAGATCGCGTCGGGCAGCGTCAGCCCGGGGGCCGAAGTAAGGATTCTTCCCTCAGGGCGCACGACCCGCGTCGAGCGCGTGGTCACGCTCGACGGCGAACTCGACGAGGCCGTCGCCGGCCAGTCCGTGACGCTCACCTTGGCCGACGAGATCGACTGCTCCCGCGGCGACGTGATCGCTGCGGCTGGCGATCCGCCCGAGGCCGCCGACCAGTTCGAAGCGACGATCGTGTGGATGGCCGAGGAGGAGCTTCTGCCGGGCCGCGGCTACTGGCTGAAGCTCGGGACGCAGATGGTCACCGCGATGGTCCAGGAGCCGAAGTACGAGATCAACGTCAACACGCTCGACCATCTCGCGGCCAAGACTTTGGGGCTCAATGGGATCGGCATCGCGGAGGTATCGACCGACCGCGAGATCGTGTTCGAGCCTTATGCCGTTGAGGGAGCCAGCCCCAACAAGGTGCTTGGCGGCTTCATCCTGATCGACAAGCTGACGCATGCGACGGTCGCCTGCGGGATGCTTCACTTCGCGCTCCGTCGCGCGCTCAACATCCACCGTCAGCACCTAGACGTCAGTCGCGAGACCCATTCGGCGCTCAAGGGCCAGAAGCCCGCAGTGCTGTGGTTCACCGGGCTTTCGGGCGCCGGCAAGTCGACGATCGCCAACATCGTCGAGAAGAAGCTCGCGGCACGGGGCCGGCACACGTTCCTGCTCGACGGCGACAATGTCCGCCATGGGCTCAACCGCGATCTCGGCTTCACCGAGGCGGACAGGATCGAGAACATCCGCCGCGTCGGCGAAGTCGCGCGGCTGATGGCCGATGCGGGGCTGATCGTGCTCACCGCGTTCATCTCCCCGTTCCGCGCCGAGCGGCACATGGTGCGGCGGATGATTCCCGAAGGCGAGTTCTTCGAAATCTTCGTCGATACGCCGCTGGCCGAGGCCGAGAAGCGCGATGCGAAGGGCCTCTACGCCAAGGCGCGCGCGGGCGAGCTCAAGAATTTCACCGGCATCGACAGCCCCTACGAGCCGCCCGAGGCTCCCGAAATCCGCATCGACACGACGAAGCTCACCGCCGAGGATGCGGCCGACCTGATCGTCGAGACGCTGCTCGGCCGGCGCTAGGGCTCACCAGGTGTAAGCGAGGCCCGCAGCGGCGAGCCACTGGTTGGCGCTTCCGCGTTGCGACACGATCGGCGAGCGTTTGAAGTCGCCGACCAGCCGCGAATATTGCGCGGTGCCGAAAACTGAAAGTCCGCCGAGGAGGTCGCCGGTGATCGACTGGTTCAGCAGCAAGCCGAGCTTCCAGTCCTTCATTCCGCCATTGGCGTTGAACACCGGCAGCGCGCCGCCGGTACGGAGCGAATCCGCGGGGCTGATGCTGAAATAATAATCGGCGAACTTGTTGCTGACGAACTCGGCGCCGAGGCTCGCGCTGACATAGGTCGTTCGCGAGACCGGCGTCGAAAATTCAACATTGGGGCTGAACGTCGTCGACTTGTGCGCATTGCCGATGTCGTGAAGCACGTCGAGGCGTAGGCCGAGGGTGTCGTATGCGTCGACGAGGCCGTGGAAGCTCACGCCGGCGAAGGCGCCGACCTCGAACGCCTTGTTGAGGCGCGGGAGCTGCTTGACGACGGGATCCTTGACGCGGCTGGTGCGGTTAAAGCGAAGGCCGGCAATCGGGCCGAGGTTCAACTCGACCTTGCTTGCGCCATGGTGCGGAATGGCGTCGACATAGAGATAGGTGCCGCGCGTGCTGAACGAGAAGCCGCTTACCTTGCCGCGGATCGCCGCGACGGGGATCAGGCGGTAATCGTCCGACCCGACATAGTCCGGAACCGTGCCGATGCCGCCCGCGAGCGTGATCGTATCCCGGTTCGCGACATCTTCCGCGCTCGGCATTGGCGTGACTGTCGGGGCGGGCTGGGCAAGTGCTGGAGCGGGCACGCAACAGGCTGCGAGCGCGAGGCAAGACAAGCGGCGCATAAGGAGTCCCCTGTTTGTTCGGCAGTATGACAACGGCTGATCCGCAGGGAAAGCTCCCGCGGACTTCACCGCGGATATCAGGCGGTTAGTCGCCGGCTCCGGCGTCGGGCGTGAAATATTTGTCGTACTTGCCCTCTTCGCCCTTGTGCTCGTCGGCGTCGGCGGGGCTGTCCTTCTTCCGGGTGATATTCGGCCAGTCAGCCGAGAAATTGCTGTTGAGCTCGAGCCATTTCTCAAGCCCGCTTTCGGTGTCGGGAAGAATCGCCTCGGCCGGGCATTCGGGCTCGCACACGCCGCAGTCGATGCACTCGTTCGGGTTGATGACGAGCATCACTTCGCCTTCGTAGAAGCAGTCGACAGGGCAGACCTCGACGCAATCCATATATTTGCATTTGATGCAGGCGTCGGTGACGACGTAGGTCATGAGTCCGCTAGCTCCCTTTGGCGCATCGCTATGTCGCGGCCCTCGGCTCGTCAACGCTTGTCCCTCCGGGAGGGGGGCCGAGATCTTCGTAACAGGCGCGCGCTTCGGGTACGGGACCGCGGCGCTCGGGAAGGCAAAGCACCTTCAGGACGCGCACCCGGCCGTGGAGCGGCAGGGCAACGACGCTGCCGACGCGGACTTCTTCGCTCGATTTCTCGATGCGCTTGCCATCGATGCGGACGTGGCCTTCGTCAATCACGGACTGCGCGAACGTGCGGCTCTTCACCAGCCGGATGAAGAACAGATAGCGGTCGATCCTCACGTCTTCTTTTTCAGCTTGGCGAGCTCGGCGAAGGCGTGACCGGTCGAGCGGCGCTGGTCGGGTCGCGGGCCGCGCCGGCCGCGCCAGCGCCACGCGTCACCCGCGCGGGCGAAGCCAATGTCGTTCATCAGCCGGCCGATCGCCTCCTCGTCGAGGCCGATCGAGGTCGCCAGCTCGGCGTCGACCGGGTCTGTGCCGCCCGCCGAACGGACCTTTCGCGCGTGGCTTGCGAGTCGATCGGCAAGGTCGACGCGGACCCAGGTCCGCCCGGCGCGGCGATAGGCGAGCCCCGCGCCGCGCGGGTCCGCTTCCGGGCCGAGTGTCGCCGCGCCTGCGGGTGGAACCGCCGGCATCGGCTGGCTGAGCTTCACCGCCAGCAAAGCGCCGCGCCATTGCTGCGCCGCCGGCTTGAGCAGCGGGGGCAGGAAGACGTCGAGCGGGCCGAGACGAACGCGGAGTCTGTGCAGCGCCTGCCGGTCGGGCTGCTCGAGATGTGAAATGGCGCTTAGCGCCGCCTTGCGCGGAAGCAGTCCGCCCGCATCGGTCAGCATCGCCGCCAGCGCGCGCACGCCGGGCGAGCTCGCCGGATCGGTCGCGGCGGCGGCGAGCTGCTCGAGCGGGCGCAGGTGCCGGTGGACCTCGGCTTCGACCCAGCGCTCCAGTCGTGCCCGAAGGTCGGCGCGGGTCTGTGCCGAAAGGCGGTCCAGCGCACGAGAGGTGCGAAGCGCCGGCTCGAGCAGCGAGCGGCCGGGCGCGAGCCGTGCAAGCACATGTTCGGCCCATGCGACCGTGACGGCGCCATTCTCGTCGGTCATCAGCGAGAAGGTCTCGTCGGGCGCTTCGATCAGCGTATTGGCGCGGCGGTCGAGCTCTTCGCCTAGCCGGCGCTCCGCGGCGGCGAGCAGCAGACGCTTATCGGCGAGGCGCGCCGACGGATCGACTCGGAACTCGAAGCCCGTCAGATGGCCGATCGGCTCGGGGCCGACGCTGACCTCGCCGTCGGCCGCGACCGTGACCGGGAGCGCGTCCGCGCCACGCGCGCCGATGTCGCGGACGAGCACCGCGGTGCGCCGGTCGACGAAGCGCTGGGTCAGCCGTTCATGAAGGGCATCCGAAAGCCGCGCCTCCACCTCGCGCGTGCGCTCGGCCCATTTCGCCGGCTCCTTCAGCCAGTCGGCGCGGTGGGCGATATAGGCCCAGCTGCGGATCCCGGCGAGGCGATCGGCAAGCGCCTCGATGTCGCCGCTCATATTGTCGAGCCGGGCAACTTCGGCCGCGAACCATTCGTGGGGGATGTGGCCGCCTTCGCCGATATAGCTGAACAGCCGCCGCACCATGCGTGCGTGGTGCATCGGACCGACCTTGCGGAAGTCCGGAAGGCCGCAGACCGCCCACAGCCGCCGCGCCTGGGCACCCTTCCTGGCGACGATCGCCGGGTCCTCGGCGATGAGCTTGAGCACGGCGAGGTCGATCGCTTCGGGCGCCGGCCGGAGAACGGGATCGCCGCTCTTCTCCTCGAGGCTGCGGATGAGGCTGGCGACATCGGTGAAATCGAGCTCGGCATTGCGCCAGTAGACGAAATCGAGCGGGCGGAAGCGGTGCTCCTCGATCGCCTCGATCTCGCCGTCGGTAAAGCCACCGCTCTCCTCGGTGAGGCCGAGAGTCCCGAAGCTTCCGTCGCGCTGGTGACGGCCCGCACGGCCGGCGATCTGCGCCATCTCCGCGATGGTCAGGCGGCGGTCGCGGCGGCCGTCGAACTTCTCGAGGCCGGCGAAGGCGACATGGGTCACGTCCATGTTGAGGCCCATGCCGATCGCGTCGGTGGCGACGAGATAATCGACCTCGCCGCGCTGGAACATGGCGACCTGGGCGTTGCGCGTCGCGGGCGAAAGAGCGCCCATGACGACCGCGGCGCCGCCCTTGAAGCGGCGCAGCATCTCGGCGAGCGCGTAGACCTGCTCGGCGGAGAAAGCGACGACGGCCGAGCGCGGGGGCAGCCGCGAGAGCTTGACGCTCCCTGCATAGCGGAGGGTCGAGAAGCGCGGTCGGGAGACGATCTCGGCATCTAGCAGGAGGTCGCGGACGATCGGCTTCAGCGCCTCCGAGCCGAGGATCAGGGTCTCCTCGCGCCCCCGAGCCCGGAGCATCCGGTCGGTGAAGACATGGCCGCGCTCGGGGTCGGTTCCGAGTTGGGCTTCGTCGATCGCCGCAAAGGCGAAGTCCCTCGCTTCCTCGCCTTCGTTGCCGACCGGCATGCTTTCCGCCGTGCACAGGAAGTAGCGCGCGCCCTGCGGGACGATCCGCTCCTCGCCGGTCAGCAGCGCGACCTGATTCTCGCCCTTGATCGCGACGACGCGGTCGTAGACCTCGCGGGCAAGCAGCCGCAGCGGGAAGCCAATGACGCCGGAGGAATGGCCGCACATCCGCTCGATCGCGAGATGGGTCTTGCCCGTGTTGGTCGGGCCGAGGATGGCCCGGACCGGAGCGTCTGAACGCGGCGCCATGATCCTGAATGTGGCAGCGCGCTTGGCGGCGGCAAGTTCCGTTCGTCGAATTTAAGCCCGTCTTAACCTCGATTCGAGACACCCACTCTCGTGTTAAAGTCCCGAAGCCATGCGCACCCGCTGCGGCGGTCGCTGTCCCATGCCTGGCCTACGCCGGGGTGGAAGACCGCAGGCGCGCTCGCCCTCCTGTGCAGCACCGTGGCGTGGGCCTCGCTGCCGCGCCCGAGAGACGTGCGGGCGGACGATCAGCGCCAGTGGCAGGCGCTGGGCGTCGCGCCGCTGTCGAGCGGGGGCGTGACCGGCGTCGCAATGGCGCCGACGAACGCCGTCCAGCCGCTTGAATTCGCGCCCAAGCGGGCGTTCGTTCGACAAGCGCCGCAACCGGCGGCTCAGGGCCCGGCGCTGCCAAACGGACCGTTGCGCATCCGCGGCGTCGCCGGCGACGAGCTTTACTGGTCGCTTCGAGCGGCGGGCGCGAGCCCGGAGGTTGCCGCACAATATCTCTCCGCCCTCGCAACCGAGATCGACGTCGGTGAGATCGGCCGCGCCGACAGCTTCGATCTCGTGCTCGGGGCCGACCATCAATTGCTTTACGCGGGTCTCCAGCGCGTCGGCCAATCGAGCCTGCAGCTGGTGAAATGGGCGGCGAACGGCCGCAGCGAATGGATCGACGCCGCGAACGCTGACCGGCCCGGCCCGGCCGAAAGCAGCGGCTTCATCATGCCGGCGCAAGGGCCGGTCACTTCATATTTCGGATACCGATATCACCCGATCCTGCACTTCACGCGGTTCCACGCGGGGATCGACATCGGCGCCGGCTGGGGCAGCCCGATCGTCGCGGCCGCCGACGGACAGGTCGCCGCCGCGGGCTGGGCGGGCGGCTATGGCCGCGAAGTCCAGATCGCTCACGGCGGCGGGATCATGAGCCTCTATGGGCATATGAGCGAAATCGTCGCCCAGCCGGGCAGCTTCGTGCACGCGGGCCAGGTCATCGGTTATGTCGGCTCGAGCGGCCTGTCGACCGGCCCGCACGTCCATTTCGAGGTGCGCCAGGGCGGCACGCCGGTGAATCCGCTAAGCGTTCGTTTCACGAGTGCGCCGGTGGTCGACACCCATCTCGCCGACGCCGTCAAAGCGCGGCTGAAGGCACTGCTCAGCGTAGGGGCGCGGAGCTAGAATCCGCTAATTGCTGGACGCTGCAAGACAGCTCCACCATTGAGTCTTCGCCCCACGAACTGCGCTCGCGGGGACGAATGGCTCAGCGGCCGTGGCCGCGCCAGCGCTTGATCGTGCGGCTGATGATCCCGGCTTCGTCGCCGGTCTCGCGCCACAGGTGCGCGAAGCTCGGGTCGGACGAGGCCGGCCGCTTCTCGGGCTCGAGGTCGTCGAAGCGGACGCGGATCGGGATCGCGACGCCTTCGCCGCAAACGATGCACTCGCGGTTGCGCAGCGCCGGGATCGCGTCGAGGAAGCCGCGCGCGCCTTCGGGCATCGCGGCGCGGACGCAGGCCTGGTCGCGGTCGTTGTTCAAACGCATCGAGACGATCGTGCCGCACTGCGACAGCACGCCTTCGGCAAGGTCCGACGGGCGCTGCGTGATGAGGCCGAGGCTGACGCCGTACTTACGGCCTTCCTTGGCGATCCGCTCGAGGATCTTGCGGACGGCCTGGCCGCCCTCCGCATTTTCGTCCTTGGGAACGTAGCGATGGGCTTCCTCGCAGACGAGGAGAAGGGGACGCTGCGCCTCGGTGCGCGACCATATCGCATAATCGAACACCATGCGCGCGAGCACCGAGACGACCACGGAGGTGATTTCCGAAGGCACGCCGGAAACGTCGACGATGGAGATCGGCTTGCCGTGGCTCGGCAGGCGGAACAGCTTGGCGAGCAGGCTCGGCATCGAATCTGACACCAGCATTCCCGAGAACATGAAGGTGTAGCGCGGATCGGCGCGGAGCTCGTCGAGCTTGGTTTTGAGCCGCTGGAACGGAAGCGTGTCGCCGGCGCGGTCGAGCTTGCCCATCTCGTTGACGAGGATGCCGCTGAGGTCGGTCAGCAAATAGGGGATCGGGCTGTCGACGGTGACCTTGCCGATCTGGCTGACGTCCTTGCCCTTCGTGCGTGCCGCCAGCAGGCACTTGGCGAGAATGTCGGCATCGCGCTGCCGCTCCTGGCCCTGCGTAGTCAGGAGGACTTCGCAATGCTCGTCGAAGTTCATCAGCCAGTAGGGGAGCTGCAGATTGTCGACGTTGAACAGCTCGCCACAATTCTTGAACGCGGCCGAATATTCGCCGTGCGGGTCGATCATCAGGATGTGGCCCTCGGGCGACAGCTCCGAGATGCGGTGAAGGATCAAGGCGACCGAGGTCGATTTACCGGTGCCGGTCGAGCCGAGGACCGCGAAATGCTTGGACAGCATCGGGTCCACGTAGAGCGCGCCGCGGATGTCGTCGGTCGGATAGACGGTCCCGATTTCGATATGCGGCTCGTCGCTGGCGGCGAAGACCGCGCGGAGGTCGTCGGTCGTCACCGGCATCACATGGGCGCCGGGGATCGGGTAACGCGTCACGCCGCGGCGGAAGCTGCTGAGCTTGCCGGCTGCGTCCTTCTTGCCTTCGCCGAGGAAGTCGACATGCGCGACCAGCTCGTTCGAGTCATTGGCGCGGAGCGTACGGACGTTGGCGATCAACCACGCGTCACCGACCACCATCTTCACCTGGCTGCCGACCTGGCCCGACATCGCAACCGAAGGATCGGCATGCGACTGGAGCGAACCGACCACGGCGGCATCGAGACGGATCTGCGACCCGGAGCCGGCGATCTCGACCACCTGGCCGATCGCACCGAGCTTCGCTGGAGCGGACTTCGCCGGAGCGGGCGTCGTTTCCTCGGTGAAGTTGTTCACTTCATTGAGAAAATCGCTCAGGTTCGGCTGATCGTCCATCGTCGTTACGCTCCACGGTGATTGGTCACTCAAGCGGGATAAACGACAGCGGTTAAAATTGACTTAGAAACGGCGACGGAATGCGAGCGCCGCGGCCCAGCCGAGACTCAGCGAGAGCAGGACGCAGGCGAGCCCGTAGACGAAGCCGTGCCGTCGAGCGGCAAGGGCGACCGAGCGCTCGAACCCGAGCTTGGTGACATGGATGTCGCGCGTGGCGGCCGCGATCACCTTGCCGCGATCGATCAGGAAAGTCTCTGCCGTATAGGTGCCGACGGGGACCTGGCTGGGGATGGTGATCAGCGCGCGGTAAAGCACCCCGTCGCTGATTTCGACGCCCTGCGGGCTTTCGGAATAGAGCCCCGCGCGCGATCGCAAATCGAGCAGGCCGGCCTCGAAATGCCGCTCCTTCTCCGGAACGGACGAGCCGCCGGGGGAAAGCTGCAGATTGTGGATGCCGAGCTCGTAGATCGAGGCCGTGCGCTCGTCGACAAGGTCGCCAATCGGGCGCGACGATGCGACCGCGTAGAAGCTCGGAGCCGAGCGGAAGCGGCTCGAATCGGCGTTCATCCAGATGCCGGCGATCTTCTGTTTCTCACGCAGAAGGATCGGCTGGACCGGGCCGCGAAGCACGACCGCGATGTCCGCGGGCTGGGTCGGTGCGCGGCCTTGCGGATAGGCGATCGCTCCGAACAGCAGCAGCTGGGCGCCCGAGAAGGTGTAGCGGATCTCGACCTGCCGCGCGGACACGTCCGGGACGAGCACCGGCTTTTCCGCGCCGACGAGCAGCGGTGCGACCAGAGCGAGGGCGAGCCGGCGCTTCACAGATATTCGATCGAGAAAATCTCGTCTGGCCGCCAGAACAGGCCGAGGAACATCCGCAGCGCGACGAGGAGAATGATCACCGCAAGCGCCAGCCTTAGATAGTCGGGCTTGAGCCGAGTGGTGAGGATCGCGCCATATTGGGCGCCGATCACGCCGCCGACGAGGAGCAGCGCGGCGAGGACGATGTCGACCGCGTGCGTGGTCAGCGAATGGACCATGGTAGTGCCGGCGCTGACCGCAAGGATCATCACCAGGCTGGTGCCGATCACGACGCGCGCCGGCATTCCGAGCAAATAGATCATCGCGGGGACGAGGATGAAGCCGCCGCCGATACCGAGGAGAACGGTCATGACTCCGGCGGCGAAGCCAATCGCCATCGGGGCGACAGGCGAGATGTAGAGCCCGGAGCTGTAGAACCTCCACCGGAGGGGAAGCGACGCCACCCAGGGGTTGTGGTGCGGCGGCTTCGGGCCCGGCGGCTTCGCTCCGATGATTTGGAGCGCGGCGAGCGATTCCCGCATCATGATCGCGCCGATCCAGCCGAGGATCATCACGTAGAGGAGGCTGATGACGACATCGACCTGGCCGCTGGACTGGAGCATCCGGAACAGCGCGGCGCCGACGAACGAGCCGCACAGGCCGCCGACGATCATCACCCCCGCCATTTTGAGGTCGACGCCGCCGCGGCGCATGTGGACCATCGCGCCCGACACGCTGGCGCCGGTGATCTGCGTCGTCGCGGAGGCGACCGCCACCGTCGGCGGGATGCCGTAGAAGATCAGCAGCGGCGTCGTCAGGAACCCGCCGCCGACCCCGAACATGCCCGAAAGCACGCCGACGCCGAAGCCGAGGAGGATGATGAACAAGGCGTTCACCGACTGGCCTGCGATGGGGAGGTAGATCTGCATCGGCCGGGCGGAGACTAGCCGCAAACGGCAGTCGCGGCCAAGCTGACCGCTAGAAATCCCCCGCGAGCGTGACTGCGGGGCCCGACCCGGGCAGCGCCTTGCCGGCCAATCGCTGGCGCCAGTCGAAGTCCACGCGGAGGTTGTTGCGGACCTTCATGGTGACACGGGGGCCGACGTCGACGCGGTAGACTCCGGGCTGCGCTCCGCCCCACACGCCGAAACCTGCGGAAAATTGCTTGTACACCGGCCGCGTCAGCGTAAGCGCGCCGTCGATGAATTTGTCGCGGCTTCGGACGCCCACGACGCCGCCCTGCAAATAGGTGTCGAGCAGGAAGTGGAGCGGCATCGGCCGGTCGTAAACACCGGCTTCGAAGAAAAGGGCGAAAGCGCTGCGTCCGCCGCCGAACGCCCCCACGCGCTGCCGGCGCTCGGCATCGATCCACAGCGGGATTCCGGAGACCGGCTGGACCCGGACCCCCGCCGCGACCTCTCCGCCGCGGCGTCCGACGTCGCTGGTTGTGCGAAACGATGCGGCGATCTGGCGGGTGAAATTGTAGGTCAGCCGCGCGCCGGCCTGGCTGGCTCCGAGCGATCCTCCGCTGGCGAGGGGCTGAGTGCCGGCAATTCCCGCCGATTGCGCGCGGAGGAGCGCCCAGGCGGTCAGCTGCACGCGGTCGATTCCGCTTCGCTTGAGCTCGGTTGGGAGGCTCTGCGCGGGCGTGACGACGGTCGACTGCTGCGCGGGAAAGGACATCGCCGCAAGGCGCGACAGCGGCCACTCGTCGAGGACCGGAACCGCCGAATAGAATTGCGGCCGCGGCTCGCGCAGGCCGTCGGCGAGCGGCGTGGGGGCGGCAGCTTGCGGCTCCGCGGCAAGATAGACCGGGACGGCAATGGTCCGCGGAGCCGCTGCGAGCATGGGCGGCTGGCCGTAGCTGGTGGCGGGCGCAGCCGGGCCGGGGTCAACGGTTGCGATCGGCTCGATCGGCGGAAACTGGGTCGGAATGAGCGGCGGCGGCTTGGCTTCGCTCGGATCGATCCGGAACAGCTCCGCGCCGGGCAGCGCTCCGAGGGTCGCGGCGCGCAGTCCCGCCCAGCCGAACACCGCAAGGAGGAGGAAGCGGAGCGAGGGCCTCACTGCGGGAGCTCCAGCGGGAAGATGTGCTGGGTCTTGTCCCAGCGCGTCGCGCCGCCGCCGACATGCAGCGAAAGGGCGCGCGTCGCGGCGAGAATCGTCACAACGTTCCCGACGACGACGCGCGGAATGGAAAGCAGGCCTTCGCGCAGGCCATAGGCATAAGTCGTGAAGCAGGCGCGCATCAGCACGCGCCACGCAAGCAGCCAGCCGTTGATTGTCAGCAGGCGCACCAGCATCGAGTCGAGCCGCGCCTTGATCGGCGCGCCGAGCGCTTCGGCCAGCCAGATCTGCGACCAGAGAAAGGCCGCGGCGTAAGCGGCGACAAGCAGCAGCGCCGCGAGCGGTCCGCGCCGGTCACGCATCCGCATCCATCGCTCGCCGATGCCCCCTGACCAGCCCAGCCGGTCCCAGCCCGATAGCGCGATGCCGCCCAGCCAGCGCGCCTTCTGGCGGACTGAAGCGCCCAGCGTCGCCGGGAAGTGGCCGCGGCTCGCCACCACGCCGCGCTCCCCGGGCCAGGCGGGCAGCCGCACGAACATGGTCTTCAGTCCGATCGCGCCAATCGTCAGCCCGACCTCATAATCCTCGGTCATGCTGCTTCCGGCGAACGGCTTGCCGTCGCGCATCGCGGCGAGCTGGGCGAGCGGCTTGCGCGCGATCGCGCAACCAACGCCGGCGAGCGGGATGGCGGCTCCGACCGCCTCCCGGACGACGAGCTCCTTGATGTGCGCTTCGGCGAACTCGTCGCAATAATGGCCGGCGATCCAGCGCGAATGCTTGTCGGGTAGAGGGAGGACCGGCAGCTGGATCAGCGCGGCGCGGCCGATGAGGCCGTCGAAGACGCGGAACTCGAGCGGGTGGATCACGTCCTCGGCATCGTGAAGCGCCACCGCAGCGGCGGAACGGCCTGTCTCGACTTCGTAAGCGACGAGCGCATCATAGAGGTGATTGAGGCAGTCCGCCTTCGTCGTCGGCCCGTCCCGATCGAGCTCGACCACCTCGATCCGCTCGTCGGCCACGGCTGCGATGGCAGCGGCGGTCGCCGGGTCGTTGCGATAATATCCGACGAAAATCCGGTAATTGGGATAGTCGAGGCGTGCGACCGTCGCGCGGAGCATCGGCGCGATGACCACGGATTCATCCCACGCGGGGACCAGCATCGCGATAAAGCCAGGATCGCCACTTCCTCGAAGCTCGCTCGCGAAGGCGCGAGGGTAGCGCGTGTAGACTGCGAGCGCGCGCCAGATCGCCCGCGCAAAATAGATGAGGTCGACGAGGAGGTCGTTGAGCGCGAACAACAGGAAGCCGACGCCCGCGAACAATGCGAGCTCGGCCGCGATGCGACTGAGGGTCTCGGCGAGCGGCACGGCGAGGCGCCCGAGCTACCTAATCAATCCGAAGTGGTTTGATGTCGCTCGTTCCATGACAGCCTCCCAACGCGGCGAATCATCCAAAACCGAGCGATCGCGACATTACATAGCCAATGTTAAACAACAAGATTGTGCTCGCCGAGCGCAATCCAGTGGTCTCCCGCTGCTTGCTGTTGCGCAAGATTCCGGCAAGGCTCTGGACGCGGGCCGAACTTCCGTTAGATTCGTCTGAGCCGAATCGTCCGCGTCTGGGGAGCGGACTTGTGGAGTCTTATTCAGGCCGCATCCTCGTCGAGGATGCTTCTGGCGTGCGTTTCTACGTTCATGAATATCGCGGCCGGCGCACGTTCGTGCGAACGCGCCGCTACATGCTCGACACGGGCGAATCCGTCCGCGCTGTCGACGATCACACGTTCGTGATCGAAAGAACCGGCGAGACGCTCGTGCGCGTCGACGACGGCTGAGCGGGTGGTCGTAGCGGCGCTCGCGCGCTAGCCTTCGGCCTATGCGCATTTCGATATCCTTGCTGCTGATGGCCGCGGCCTCGACCGCGGCCGGGGGCCGCGCGGGCGTGATCTACGCAGGCGCGGCCTGGGCGGCGCTCGACCGCGGGCCGACCTGCGAGGCGCTATCGCGTTCGATGCGCGTCGCCGCGAAGGGGAAAGTGCAGGCGAGCGCCGGCTTCACCTTCTCCGCCGACCGCCGCCGCTGGGGCGAGTTCCATGCGTTGCTTCGGCGCATGCCTCGCCCGGGCGCGGCAGTGATGCTGCGCATCGACAACCAGCCGTTCCTGCTCGTCAGCCGCGGCAATATCGCGTGGAGCAGCGGGCCATTGCAGGAGCGGGCGATCATTGCCGCCCTGCGCGGCGCGACCGGCATGAGCGTAGAATCGCGCGACGCCGCCGGCCGCTCGTTCGTCGACCCATATTCGCTGGACGACGCGGCGACGGCGATCGACGCGGCGGCGGCCGCCTGCGCTGGCAAAAGCCGTTGATCCGACCTACATAAAGCGCCTGCCATGAGCGCCGATACTCCCCTGATGCCGATCGCCGGCGCGATCGATCCCGTGCCGGTTCCGCGGCGTCAGACTGCGCGCGCAGACGGCCGCGTCGAGCTCGTGGGCCTTTCGAAAGAGCAGATCCGCGCCGAGCTCGAAGCCGCCGGACTCGAGCCGAAGCCGGCGAAGCTTCGTGCCAAGCAGCTCTGGCACTGGATCTATAATCGCGGAGTGACCGACTTCGCCGCGATGAGCGATGTGGGGAAGGCACAGCGGGGATGGTTCGCCGAGCACTTCGTGATTTCGCGGCCGGAAGTGGTCGAGGCGCAGGTGTCCACCGACGGCACGCGCAAATGGCTGCTGCGGACGCACGACGGCCACGACTTCGAAATGGTCTTCATTCCGGATGCGGATCGCGGGACCTTATGCGTGTCGAGCCAGGTCGGCTGCACGCTCAATTGCCGCTTTTGCCACACCGGGACGATGCAGCTCGTCCGGAACCTCGAGCCGGCGGAGATCGTCGGCCAGGTGATGCTCGCCCGCGACGCGCTTGGGGAGTGGCCGAGCCAGCCGGAAGGGCGCCTGCTCACCAACATCGTCATGATGGGCATGGGCGAGCCGCTCTACAATTTCGAAAATGTCCGCGACGCACTGAAGATCGTCATGGATGGCGACGGGCTCGGCCTGTCGCGGCGCCGGATCACGCTTTCGACCAGCGGCGTGGTGCCGATGATGGCCCGCGCCGGTGACGAGATCGGGGTCAATCTCGCCGTCAGCCTCCATGCGGTGACGAAAGAGGTCCGCGACGAGATCGTGCCGCTCAACCGGAAGTACGGGATCGAGCAGCTGCTCGAAGCCTGCGCCGCTTATCCCGGCGCCAACAACGCGCGGCGCATCACGTTCGAATATGTGATGCTGAAGGGCAAGAACGACAGCGACGAGCATGCACGCGAGCTGGTGCGGCTGATCCGTCGCTACCGCCTTCCCGCAAAGGTCAATCTGATCCCGTTCAACCCGTGGCCCGGGGCGCCGTACGAATCTTCCGACCAGGACCGGATCCGGTCATTCAGCAACATCATCTTCGAAGCCGGGATTTCAGCGCCGGTGCGCACGCCGCGCGGGCGCGACATCGACGCGGCGTGCGGGCAGCTGAAGACGGCTGCGGAGCGCAAGCGGCGCAAAGCGGCGGCTTGACGCTCCTCAATCCGGCCTTACCGCTGCGTTGCCGCTGGACGCCCTTGCGGCGCCCGGATTAGATTCGGGCAGGTATTTGGAGGCGTAACATGTCGCTGATCGGCAGGATGGTGAACAAGCTGCTGACGAAGGGCAGCATCACGCTGATCACCCCGGACAAGCCGCCCCGCACCTATGGCCCCGGCAACGGCAAGCACCTCACCGTTCGCTTCATCGACCGCAAGGTCGGCTTCGACATCTTGAAAAACCCCCGGCTCGGTCTCGGCGAAGCCTATATGAACGGCCGCGTGATGATCGAGGACGGCACGATCCTCGACCTGTTGCGGATGATCGTCGGATCGAACCGCTGGGAGGATATGGGCGAAGGCCGCAAGGCGCTGCGCAGGGGAAAGACGGCGCGGGCGCTCAAGCGCGTCTTCCTCGCCAACAATCTCAAGCGTGCGCGCAAGAATGTCGCGCACCATTACGATCTCAGCGACGAATTGTACGAGCTCTTCCTCGACGACGACAAGCAGTACAGCTGTGCTTATTGGACCGAGCCCGAGCACGAAACGCTCGAGCAGGCGCAGCTCGACAAGAAGGCGCATATCGCCGCCAAGCTTGCGCTGGCGCCTGGACAGCGCGTGCTCGACATCGGCTGCGGCTGGGGCGGGATGGCGCTGTTCCTGCACAAGGTCGCTGGCGTAGATGTGCTCGGAGTCACCTTGTCGGAGCGCCAGCTAAAGATCGCTCGCGAGCGCGCCGCCGCGGCAGGCGTTTCGGACCACGTCAAGTTCGAGCTTCAGGATTACCGGCTGCTCGACGAGCAGTTCGACCGCATCGTGTCGGTCGGCATGTTCGAGCATGTCGGCGCGAAACATTATGACGAGTTCTTTGCGAAGTGCCGGGACCTGCTGAAGCCCGACGGAGTGATGCTGCTGCATACGATCGGCAAGCTCGGCGAAGTCTCGCCAGCGCCGGACCCGTTCACCGACAAGTGGATTTTCCCCGGCTACCATCTGCCCTCGCTGAGCCAGATGACGGGGTCGAGCGAGAAGTTCCGGCTGATCGCAAGCGACATCGAAACGCTGCGGCTCCATTATGCCTACACGCTCCTGCAATGGCTCGAGCGCACGGAGAAGGCGCGCGCGGCGATCGTCAAAATGTATGACGAACGCTTCTTCCGGATGTGGGAATTCTATCTCGCGGGCGGGATCGTGATGTTCGAGAACGGCGCCGCGTGCAATTACCAGGTCCAGTATATCCGCGAGCGAACGGCGCTACCGATCACCCGCGATTATATGGCCGAGGCGGAGGCGCGGTACCGGAAGGTCGGCGCAGAACCGGCAGCGCCGGCGAAGCGCACGCCGGCAAAGCGGCGGCGCGCCGCCACGCCCGAATTCGCGAAATAGGAAAGGCCCGGCGCGACGAGCGGCCGGGCCTTGGCTTCTTACTGCTGGGCCGGAGCCGCGTGCGACTTGCGCGCGCCTCGGAAGAGCTGCCGCGCCTGCCGCCGCTCGTCCGGCGTGATGGTGCCGTCATGGTTGAGGTCCATGCGGTCGAACCTGGCCAGCGCCGCCTGCTGCATTTCGGCGAGAGTCACGCGGCCGTCTTTGTTTGCGTCCGACTGATCGAACATGCGCGCCGCCATTCCGCCGCGCGCGACGCTCGCATGCTCCATGCGCGCTTTCAGCTGCTCGCCCATCGCGTCGAATTCGGCGCGGGTCAGCACATTGTCCTTGTTGGTGTCGGCGCGAGCGAACAGGCCGTGGAAGCCAGCGCTCTGCGGCCGCGCTGCGCCGCCGCTCGCCGACGGCGCCCGTCGCGCGTGGGCGGCCGCCATCTCGTCGGCGGTGACCTTCCCGTCGTGATTGGCGTCGAACCGGTCGAACATCTTCGACGGATCGAAGCGCTGCGCCCGCGCGTCGGCCTTCTGCTCGCGCTTCGCTTCGACTGCGTTCAGCTCGTCCTTGGTCACGAAGCCGTCGCGGTTGGTGTCGAGCCTGGCAAACATCGCCGCGGTGCGCGCCTGCACTTCGGCCCGCGTATTCGCCGGTCCGAAGTGCCCGTGGCGGGCTGCTCTGGCGCCCTGCGTTGCCGGTGCCGACTGCGCAGCCAGTGCCGCGCCGCTCATAAAAATGGCGGCCGCCGCAGCGCCGCCGATAAGCATACTCCTCATGACTACCTCCGTGTGGATCGAGCCCGAGCTATTCAGACAAAGCTGCATTTCGGATGAATGTCCAGCGGGTCGCCGGTTTCTAAGCGTCTATTAACCAAGATTTAGAACTTGGCGGACAGGTTGCGACCGTCACCGACGGGGGAAGCAATGCCATTGACGAGCCAAGCCGCGGCCGATGTCGCAATCATCGGCGCGGGCCCCGCAGGGCTGACGGCGGCCTACATGCTCACCAAGGCAGGCTTTTCGGTCATCGTGATCGAGAAGGACCCGACCTATGTCGGGGGCATCAGCCGGACGGTCGAGCATCAGGGGTTCCGGTTCGACATCGGGGGCCATCGCTTCTTCTCCAAGTCGCGCGAAGTCGTCGACCTGTGGAACGAGATCCTGCCCGACGATTTCATCCAGCGCCCGCGGATGAGCCGCATCTTCTATGACGGCAAATTCTATTCCTATCCGCTGCGCGGGTTCGAGGCGCTGAGGAACCTCGGCATCTGGCGCTCGACCTGCTGCATGGCGTCCTACGCCAAGTCGCG
>Ga0070680_100000369_pt1 | contig 30305 bp, 30 predicted proteins | sample KBSC73BmetaG_FD_64672 | JGI IMG/M metagenome (GOLD analysis project Ga0070680, IMG submission 64672) | Corn rhizosphere microbial communities from Kellogg Biological Station, Michigan, USA - KBS C7-3B metaG | ecosystem: Host-associated > Plants > Roots > Rhizosphere | place: USA: Michigan...
GGCGTCACTTTCTTCGATGCCGCCGACGCGTACGGCAACGGCCGCGCCGAGCGGCAGATCGCCGAAGCGTTTCGCGGGCGGCGCGACGAGGTCGTAATCGCGACGAAAGTCGGTTACGACATCTACGACGAGTCGGCACAGCGCGCGCGGCGCGGCCAGGCCGAGCTGCCGATGCGCACCGACCCGGCGTTCATTCGCATGGCCGTCGATCGCAGCCTCGAGCGGCTCGAGACCGATCACATCGACGTGCTGCAGCTCCACAACGCCAAGATGGAGCACGTGCGCGATCGCGAGCTGTGGGACACCATGCGCGCGCTCCAACGCGATGGAAAGATTCGCGCGTGGGGTGCCGCATTCGGTCCCGCCATCGGCTGGCTGTACGAAGCCGTCGAGCTGATCGAGCGCGAGCCGGACATCAACACCATCCAGATGATCTGGAACATCATCGAGCAGCATCCGGGCACGGCGATGCTCGAGGCAGCGAAGGAGCACGCGCCGAACTGCTGCTTCAACATCCGCGTGACGCACGCGTCAGGCATGCTCGAGGGCAAGTACACCGAGGACACCGTGTTCCCGGAGAACGACCATCGCCGCCATCGCCCGCGCTCGTGGCTGGTCAACGGCGTTCAGAAAGTTCGGACGCTCGATTTCCTCACGCGCCACATGACGCTTGGCCAGGCCGCGCTCAAGTGGCTGCTCGCCGAGCCGCGCGTCGTCACGACGCTGCCGAACATCTACGACACCGAGCAGCTCGCGGAGTTTGCCGACGCGAGCGACAAGCCGGATCTGTCGGAGGCCGAGCTCGATCGAATTGCGGAGCTGGCCGAGCAGAATTTCGGCGTGCAGGAAGACCCGATGGCGTACAAGGGCACGATGGTGCGCGCGTGATTCACCTGTGGCGCGATCTGCCGCCCGGGCGCAACCCGCCTGAGGAGGTCACCGCCGTCGTCGAGATTCCGTTCGGCAGCCGGAACAAGTACGAGCTGGACAAGGCCACTGGAATCATGAAGCTCGACCGCGTGCTGTACTCGTCGGTGCACTATCCCGGCGACTACGGCTTCATTCCGCGCACGCTGCACGAGGACGGCGATCCGATCGACGTGCTCGTGATGGTCAAGGAGCAGACGTTCTCCGGCTGCATGATCGACGTGCGACCGCTCGGCGTGCTGCGCATGCTGGATCGAGGCGAGCCGGACGACAAGATTCTCGCCGCGCCGCTGCACGATCCGTCGTACGAGGAATACTTCGACATCGCCGACATCCCGCGACACGTCTTGAAAGAAGTCGAATACTTCTTCCAGACATACAAGGACCTGGAAGGCAAGCGGGTGCAGATCGCGGGGTGGGAAAAGAGCGAAGTTGCGATGCGCATCATCGCTGAATCGATTGCCCGCTACGACAGCACGTATCTGCGGGTGGGGCCGTGATGGTCCATGGTCCATGGTCCATGGTCCATGGTCCATGGTCAGACGTCAGACCTCAGTCGTCATCATCATCGAGACCGTAGGGATCTTCGCGGCGCCTGACGACGATCTTCACCTCGCCCATGAGCGCGAGGCCGGTGAGGCGGATGATCGGGCCGCCGCCCGTGCCGGCCACCGATGAGAGATCGTCCGTCGAGCTGTGCACGGACGCCATGATCGAGTGGATCTGGTTGACGACGCGCATGCCGGGCGGCACGATGATCCGGAACGCCGCCCACACCACGCGCACGTCGATGTCGACGATGCCCGGCGGCAGCACGGCCTGGGTCAGATCGAGTCGCATGTCGGACATGATCGCCAGCACGTCGAGCCGCTGCGGCACACTCCAGCGTCCGAGCCGCTTGGACTCGCCCATGATCGAGAACATGCGTCCGCGTTCAGGGCCGTAAACCGGCGCGACGTCGCCCGGATCCGGCGCACGCATTTTCGACGGCACTGAAGACGGTCTGGGCGCGAGCGCTCGGCCGAGGTCCGCGGTGATGCGATCGAGCTCCGCCGACGTCGTCGCCTTGTACACGCGCTCGATCCGCCGCTCCAACTCCTCGAGCGTCAGCTCATCGTTGGCGAAATGCGCGGAGAGCTGCTCGATCGCCAACTCGCGTGCGCGAGGGGAGACGGGAGGAAGCGGAGAGGTCACTCGCGTAAGCTAGACCCGTCCATGGTCGATGGTCCATGGTCCGTGTTTGTCGCGCGGGGCGAGTGCGGTGCGCCGAACCGGCTTGGACTGAGTTGGAAACGCGAATTTGGCGGAAACTGGCGAACGAGGCGCGAATTGGTTGGTACTGGCGCACCGAGTCCGTCGCGCCACTGCCACAAAAAAATCCCTGTTGGGGTGGTGGCGTCCCGGTTTCGGTTCAATCCGTCCACTTCGTTCAATCGGTGTTCCAACTGTGGGGGCCCGCGTGTAGCCTGGCGCGCCATAGAGGCCTCAACGACTTGGAACACCGATGACACTGATTGGACGGACTTGAACGGATTAAAAACCAAATGCTCTTCAGGTGTGGCGCGACGGACTCGATGCGCCAGTAGGTGCTACATCAGCGCCTCGTTCGCCAGTTTCCGCAAGATTCGCGTTTCCCAAGTCAATCCAACCCGATTCGGCGCGACAGACTCGCCCCGCGCGAGGACCACGGACCACGGACTACACCACCGCGACCCCGTGCTCCCCCTGCTCGTCGATCGCGCCGTGATCGGGCGGCTCGGGTTCGCTTGGGAGGAACAGCGTGTCGTACAGCAGCGCCGCGACGATTCCGCCGAGCAGTGGACCGATCCAGTATGCCGTCTGCCCTTCGAAGATGTGCGTCACCACCGCGGGACCGAACGAGCGCGCGGGGTTCATCGAGCCACCGGTGAGTGGACCGATGCCGAGAATGCCGGCTGTGACGGTGAGCCCGATCGCGAAGCCGCCCACTTTCGGTCCGCGCGGGTCGACCGCCGTGCCGAACACGGCGAACACGAGGAAGAACGTCGCGATGGCCTCGAGTCCGATCGCCTGAATCATGTTGATGTCGGACGAGATCGACTGCCCGCCGAGCCGCGTGAGCGTCGTGATGCTCGACGGGTAGAGCGCGCTCAGCGCGTACGCGGCGACGATGGCGCCGGTGAATTGCGCGATCCAGTAGATCACGGCGAACATCGGCGTGATGCGCTTCGTGACGAGGAACCCGGCCGTCACGGCCGGATTGAGATGTCCGGAGATGCGCATCGTCGCGGTCACCATGATCGCGAGGATCAACCCGTGCGCGAACGCGATGCCGATCAACGCCGACTGCTGCGACAGCATCGGGCTGGTGATGATCGCGCCGCCACCGATGAACACGAGGCCGAACGTTCCGATGAACTCGGCCGCGAAGTGACGCCAGGAGTCGCGCATCTCGAGAGGGGAGAGGGGAGAGAGGAGAGAGGAGAAGTGTGCAGGCGGGACGTTCGCACGTTTGAGAGTCGGGAGCAAGTCTCGTATCTCGGCGCTCGTGTCTGACGTCTGATGCCTGACGTCTGACGTCCGGGTAGTTACCTCCCCTCTCCCCTCTCCCCTCTCCCCTCTACTCTGCCCTCTTCATCACCAACGCCGCATTGATCCCCCCAAACCCGAACGAATTGTTCAGCGCATAATCGATGTGCGCCGCGCGGCCGGTGCCGGGGATGTAGTCGAGATCGCAGCCGTCGCCCGGCTGCTCGAAGTTGAGCGTCGGCGGCAGCCAGTCGCGCTCGAGCGACAGCGCGCAGATGGCTGCTTCCATTGCGCCCGAGGCGCCGAGTGCGTGACCGTAGTAGGCCTTCGTGCTGCTTACCGGCAGCCGCGACGCGTGCTCGCCGAACACGCTGCGGATCGCCAGCGTTTCCGTCGGATCGTTGAGTGGCGTGCTGCTGCCGTGCGCGTTGACGTAGCCGATCTCGTGCGGGGCGACGTCGGCATCGTGCAGCGCGCCGCGCATGGCGCGCGCGGCCTGTGAGCCGTCGGGACGGGGCGCCGTCATGTGGTGCGCGTCGTTGCAGAACGCGTAGCCCGCGACTTCGGCATAAATGTGTGCGCCGCGCGACTTCGCCCGCTCCAGCTCCTCGAGGAGGAGGACCGACGCGCCCTCGCCCATGACGAACCCGTCGCGTCCACGATCGAACGGTCGCGAGGCGTGCGCCGGGTCGTCGTTGCGCGTCGACATTGCGCGAATGATCGCGAACGCGCCGAAGCACAACTGGTTGAGCGGCGCCTCGGCGCCGCCGGAGATCATCACGTCGGCATAGCCGTCACGGATCAGGCGAAAGCCTTCCCCGATCGCCATCGTGCCGGACGCGCAGCTCATGGCATTGGTGCAATTCGGACCCTGCACGCCGAACTCGATCGCGACGTTGCAGCTGGCGGCGCCGCCGAACACGTTGGTCGCTAGCGACGCGGAGACGCTCTTCAGGCCCTCGCGGGTGAAGGTCCGGAACTGCTCCTCGGCGTAGGCAACTCCGCCCAGCGCCGTGCCCATCGTCGATCCGACGCGCTCGCGGTCCTCGGCCGCGAGATCGAGCCGTGCATCTTCGATGGCCAGCCGTGCCGCGGTCACGGTGAAATGGCCGAAACGGTCGAGCCGCTTCAGCCGCCGCTGCTCGAGAAAATCGCTCGCGTTGAAATCGATCTCCGCGGCGATGCGGCTGTGGTAGATCGACGCATCGAACCGGGTGATGTCGCGGACCGCGGACCGGTACGCGTGCAGGCCATCCCACAATCCGTCGCGCGTAATTCCGATCGGCGTCACCGCGCCAATGCCCGTGATTGCCACTCGCCGACGTTCAGCCACTCGACACCTCGGTACGTGAATCGTGCGTCATCAGGTCTTCGGCGGCACGCGCCAAGCCGGCGAGCGTGCGCGCCGCAATGCCGTGCACGAATAGCGGACCGATCACGGCCCGCGCCGCCACGTCACCAATCACCGGCCACGGAGGGCCGTTCCAAACGTGCACGATGCGTACGCGCGTGCCGGCGTCAATGGATTCGAAGCTCCACTCCACGTCCATCCCCGTGGTGATCCCACGCACGTGCCTGAATCGCACCGCCGGCTCGGCCGAACGCTCCGGCCGCGCGACGGTCATGATCGATGTCCACCACGTCGGCCACGGCAATGGACCGAAATCGCGATCGGCCGACATCTCGACCAGCCCGCCGCCGTCGTTCCGTCGCTCGAGCATGCGAACGAATCGATAGTGCGTCAATCGTGCCGGCCACCGCTCGACGTCGGCGGCCAGATCGAAGATCACCGGCAGCGGCGCAGCGACGATGCGTTCGTCCACGGTCGTCATTCGTCGATCGCGCGGCATTGGTCCCAGCACGTATGGCGGCTGCGACGTCATGCGACGCGCGGCGTCCAGTGCGCGGTGAGGCGGAAGCCGAGTCTGTCGCGAACCACGGGCTCGCAGCCGGTGGCGGCGACGATCAACTGACGGAGCTCGACCGTCGTGAAACCGCGCAGCACGGAGACCACGCCGTCGTGACGCGTGATGCGATGAAAGCCGAGCGGAAACGAGAGGGCCCAGAAACCGCCAGCCGCGATCCAGCTCCGGCGCAGATCGCTCACGATCGCGACGCGGCGGGCAACGCGGTGCATCTCGCGCAGGAGCGCTGCCGCACCGCATTCGTCGAAGTGATGCAGGACCTGCGAGCAGATGACGACGTCCACGCTCGCGTCGGCAAACGGCAGCGCGAGCGCGTTGGCGCAGACGGCGTGCGTGAGTCGCTGCCGTGCCGTCATCAGGAGCGGCGCCGCTTCGTCGACGCCGATCGTGTCGACGCAAACGCCCTCGCAGGCCGCCAGCTCGCGCGCGCGAGCCGGAATGTCGGCCAGCCCGGTGCCGATGTCGAGCACCGTCGCGCGCGATACGCCGCGTACCGCGCGACGGAGCTCGCCGAGCGCGGCGCGCCGGCCGCCGAGCCACCGGTTCGAGCTGACGACGTCCTCGATCGACCGCACGCGCAACCGCGGCTCGACGGATGGATCGTCGAGAATCTCGAACCCGCGCCTGCGCGCCGGCGTCAGCATCGCCATCAGGTCGCCTCGCTCACGCGTTCCACCGTTCCACCGTTCCACCGTTCCACCGTTCCACCGTTCCACCGTTCCACCGTTCCACCGTTCCACCGTTCCACCGTTCCAGCGTTCTTCACCGTTCCAGCTGCGCATACCCACCTCGGTAATACAGCAGCGGACGTCCCTGTCGCGCCTCGGCCCGCTCGACTCCGGCGATGAAGAGCGTATGGTCGCCCGCATCGTGGTGCGCACGCACCGCGCACTCCAGATGCGCCAGCGCCTCCTCGAGCAGCACCACGCCGCTGTCGCCCCGCACGTAGGCAATGCCGTCGAACCGATTGGACTCGTCGGCGGCGAACCGCCGCGAGTACGCCTCCTGGCTCGATGAGAGAATGCTGATGCCAAATCGCGGATGCTTCAGCAGCAAGTCGTGCATCGACGCCTCGTGGTCGACGCAGAACAGCACGAGCGGGGGCTGAAGGCTGAGCGAGCAGAACGCACTCACGGTCATGCCGTGATCGTCGCCGTCGTCGTCGCGGGCCGTCACGATCGTGACGCCCGAAGCGAACCGGCCGAGGACACTGCGGAACGTCTCTGAGTCGATCATGCGAGCGGAGCGCGGGATCCGGCGAGCGGCCGGCTTCGGCCGAAGACCTTCCAAAGATATCCGAGCCGGATCACCTCGCGCGCCGGCACGAAGTCGCCCGTCACGCCGATCAGCAGGTCCGCGAGGTCCTTGCGCCGGGACAAATTGCGCGCCGCGCGGTTAATCAGCGGCGCCGTCCCGATCACCGCGCCGATGATCCGCTCGACCAGCCACTTTCCCCCGAATTCCGCGCGCCGCTCGGCGTCGTACGCCGCCAGCGCGGCATCGGCATCGGCATCGCGCGGACGCGCTGCGCCGAGCGCGACGCGCACGGCGCCGGCGAGCAGCTCGCCGCCGCGCAGCGCCGAGTAGATGCCTTCGCCGGTGAACGGGTCGAAGAAATCCGCGGCGTCGCCGACGAGCGCGAGACCCGGCGCCCATCCGCGTCGCGCGTGCGATGCGAACGGACCAGTCGCGACGACCGCCGACGTGCGTATTGCCGACGCAAAGCGCGGTGCGAGATGCGCCCGCTCGGCCAGCCAGCGCTCGAGGAACGCGGCTCGGTCGCCGGCGATCTCGCGCGAGCGCGACGCGGGCACCACGAGCGCCACCGTCGTGAGTCCGTTGCCGACGTCGGCGATGCCGACGTAGCCGTCGCGCTCGACGTGCATCTCGCCATGCACGCCGATGTCCCGCACGCCCGCGTAGTGCGTCACGAGGGCGAGCCGCCGCGGCCACCTGAGCGTGCGCGCGAGACCGGCGCGTCGCGCGACCACCGACCGCAAGCCGTCCGCGCCGATGACCAGCCGCGCTCGATGCTCACTCGTCTCGCCACCGCACAGCGTGCGTACGCCAGTGACACGGCCGTCGTGGGCGCGCAGCAGATCCGTCACCCGCGCGCCTTCCGTGACACGTGCGCCTGCCGCGCGGGCGCGATCGAGCAGAATGGCGTCGAGAATTTCGCGGCGGACGGACAGTCCGCGGTCGCGAAAGCCGGCAAACCCGTGCGCCGCGACGAAGTCGCCGCGGATCATCGCGCCGTTTGGCGCACGCACGTGGACGCCGGCGAGTGCCGCCGCGCCGGTCTGCTCCACGCGCTCGAGCGCGCCCATGTCCGACAGGATGCGCGACGCTTCGGGGCTGAGGTATTCGGCGCACGGCTTCGGCCGCGGAAAGTGCGCGCGGTCGATGACGTGCGCCTCGATCCCAGCGCGTGCGAGCGCAAACGAGAGCGACGCGCCCGCTGGTCCGGCACCAACCACGAGCACGTCCACACTCGTCATCCGAAAACGCCTATCCCGCCAACCACGCGGCCAGAAGGCCGCCGGCCAGTCCGCTGAGGAAATTCACGACATCGTTGTCCACCCACGCCACGCCGCGCAGATGTCGCGTGAGCGTGCCGCAGTCGTGGCGCAGCCGCTCGGTACCACGGGCGCAGGTATCGCACCATCGCCCGCCTTGGAGTGATGCGCCGAGCAGTGAGTCCACGACGGCGCCGACAACGCCGCCAACCGCCACGACGAGCACGATGCGCGGCGCCCATCCGAGCGCAAGCGCACACGCGCCAACGAACAGTGCGCCCACGATCGCGCCCACAGTGCCAATCGCGGAAATGCCCCCGGAGGTTCCCACGGGCACCGAGCGGCCGGTCAAAATAGATCGCGGCGTCGCGCCGTAGCGCGTGCCGAGCTCGGTTGCCCAGGTATCGGCCGCCGACGCGGCCAGCGCACCGGCGCCGAGTGCGAGCCAGCGGGCGGCTGGATTGAAAGCGGCGGCGAGCGCCGCTACGGCGAAGACGCCGCCATTGGCCAGCACTTGAATGCCGTCGCGCGGCCCGGCCTTGCTGACGATCGCGCTGGTGCGCTGCGTCTTGATCTCGCGGCCAGCGTGCGACAGCGCGCTGGACGCGACGAAGTAGGCGACGAGCAGCGCTCCCCACGCCCAGCCAGCGGCAATCGCCAGCGTGCCGATCGCCGCCGCGGCCCCGGCGCCGCTCACCGACAGCGAACGAGCACGCCATGCAGCCGCCGCGATGAGGGTCGACAGCGCCGCGCCAATAAGAATGTGACTCAACACACGTTCGCGCCTTGTTGCGCCAACCGCGCAAAGCTAGCTTCGCTGTGCGAAACCCCGACGATTCTCATGCTTGCTACCGTAGATGCTCTCCTGCCGCTCAGCCTTCTCGAGGCGGTTCGTAATGTCGACACCCCAAGCGACCAGTTCGACGCGGAATACGTCGACGAGCTGCGCAACAAGCGGCTCGGCCTGAGCGAGACGATCTACGCACAGATCAAACGGCACAGCGAAGCGGTCAAGCGCGGGCATCGGATCGGCCAGGACGAAGCCATCGCGCTCGCAAAGCTGATCGGACGCCGCCCAGATTCCGATGCCGTGTTCCGGGCCGCCGGCCGGTATCTCGCCCGCCAGGCCTACCACACGCTCTCGCCGCTCACGCGCCGCCTGATGCGGCTCATGCCCACCGCGCTGGCTCGTCCGCTCGCCTACCGGCGCGCGAAGAAGATCGCCAGCCGGTATCTCAACGGCAACGTGCGCCGCGTCGGCAGCTTCCTCATGCTGGAAGTGCCGCGGTCCATCACTCTGGGCACGGCACCGGCGGGCGCGGGGTGCTCGTACTACGAGGCGTCCCTGCGGGAGCTGTTGCGGTTGCTCGTCGGCAGCATCGGCGCCGTGGAGCACGTGCGCTGCGCGGGACGCGGCGAGGGCAGTTGTGAATGGCGCGCCGACTGGCGGACGTTCGACCGCACGGCTGGCCTCGAGTAGCGGCGTGCTGACACCGGAATCGCTCCCCGAATTTCAACGCGCCCTCCGCGAAGCGGACGTCGACGGCTGGCTGCTGTACGACTTTCGCGGGCTCAATCCGATCGCCGGCAATCTGCTGCGGCTCGAGGGGATGGCCACGCGTCGCGTGTTCGGCTTCGTGCCGGCGCGTGGTACCCCGGTCGCGATTACGCACGCCATCGAGCAGAGCCCGTGGCGTCACTGGCCGGCATCGTGGACACGCGAGATCTATTCGTCCTGGCGCAGCCTCGAAACGCTGGTCGCCAAGTATGTCGGCGGCAAGCGCGTGGCGATGGAATATTCGCCGGGCGACGCGGTGCCGTACGTCGACCGCATTCCGGCGGGCGTGCTCGATCTGGTGCGAGCGGCCGGCGCCGCGGTCGTGTCGTCCGGCGAGCTGGTGACGCGCTTCTACGCGCTGTGGACGCCGGAGCAGGGCAGGGAGCACGATCGCGCGGCGGAAATCGTGGCGCAGGTGGCGCGCGATGCGCAGCGGCTGGCCGGCGAACGCGCCCACAGTCCGCAGCCGATGGCCGAGCACGAGTTGATGGGCTGGATTCTCGATCGGTTTCACGCCGCCGGGCTGGACACCGATCACGGACCCGACGTCGCCGTTGGCGCGAACGCGGCGAACCCGCACTACGAGCCGTCCGCCGCTGCGCCGCGGCTGATCAAGGAGGGCGACATCCTCCTGATCGACCTCTGGGCGCGCGCGAAACACGATGGCATCTGGGCTGACCAGACCTGGATGGCGTCGATCGGCGCGCCGTCGGACGAGTCCTTGAAGATCTGGAATGCCGTGCGCGACGCGCGCGATGCCGCGATCTCGCTCGTCACCTCCAAGGTTGCGGCGGGCCAGCCGTTGCGCGGCGGCGAGGTGGACGACGCGGCGCGCGCCGTGATCGAGCAGCGGGGCTTTGGCCAGTACTTCACCCACCGCACCGGCCATTCGATCGACTCGCGCGACCTGCACGGCTCCGGTCCGCACCTCGACAACCTCGAGAGCCGCGAAGAGCGCCAGTTGGTGACCGGCGTCGCGTTCTCGATCGAGCCAGGCATTTACATTCCTGGAAAGGTCGGTATGCGGAGCGAGGTGAATGTCCATCTCACGGCTGGGCAAGCCGTGGTGACGCCGCGCGAGTATCAGCACGAGTTGACGGTCGTTTAGCGCGACGGCGGGGTTGCCGCGCGGACGCAGTTCCTCCGCCGGCCAGAGCAGGAGTTTGGCGCGTCGTTTGCCCCCGTGGGCGGGCGTCCGCCTTCCTTCAACCGCAGCGAGACTCGTGATACGAACTGCCGCGTGGCTTCCCGCCGCTCTGCTCGCCATTGCCGCGTTGTCGGCATGCTCGAACGATGACGGGGCACCGCGCCATCGGTTCCACCTGCCGTTTTCCAAGACCAACGACTCGGCCGGCGGTTCCGTCGATCTCAGTACGAGCGCGTACACGCCGGGCAGGCTCACCGCGGTCGGGTCGCTCTCCGGCACGATCAAGCTCGATGGCCCGCCACCGCCGAGCACGATTCCGGTGCCGTTCGATCAGAACATCTGCGGCACCACAGCCGAGGCACCGGTGAGCGCCACGCCGAAAGGGCTGTCGAACGCCGTCGTCTGGATTGCCGACGTGAAGACCGGCAAGAATTTCCCGATCGAAAAGCGCACCGAGCTGTCCAGCGACGACTGCGCGCTCGATCCGCGCGTGCAGGCTGTGGTCGTCGGCACGACGGTCGACGTGTTCAACGACGACAAGTTGATCCATCGGCTGATCTTCACGCGGATGGGCACCAGCGACACGCTCACCAAGATGCCGTTCTTCAATACGGGCCAGGTGGTGGCGAGCGAGCGCCTGGCCAAGGAGCCGGGCATGGTCGAGGTGCGATGCGTGCAGCACCCGTGGACGCGCGGCTATATCGCCGTGTTCGACGAACCGTATTTCGCCGTGACGGACGACGACGGCAGCTTCACGATCGATTCGCTGCCGCCGGGCACGTACAAGATGATGGTGTGGCACGAAGGGGCGGCGAACCCGGTGGAGCAGCAAGTCCAGATCGCCGCCGGAGGCAAGGCGAAGGTCGACCTGGCTATTCGGGTGGCAGCGGTACGATCTTCACCCCCAGACTCCGCAGCTGGCGCTGCCAGGTGATCTGACACCGCTGGCAGTGCCGTTCGGTCGTGACTCGCTTGTCCGGCCAGGTGCACTCGAACAACCGCATCTCGACGTCGGTGCGGCCGCACCCGGTACAGCGCGGCTTCATTTCCATGTAAACACGCTAGATCGGACGGGCGTAGTCGTCAATCGCCGGCGCCGAGCCTGCGTGCGCGATCGCATCGAGGTCGCCGCCCGCGCGGTACAAGCGTGCATACAAGCCACCGAAGGCGAGCAGCTCCTCGTGCGTGCCGGTTTCGACGATGCGGCCGCGCTCGAGCACGATCACGCGATCGGCGCGCCGCACGGTGCTCAGCCGGTGCGCGATGATCAATGTCGAGCGGCCGCGCAGCAGATCCTCCATCGCCGCCTCCACGGCGCGCTCGCTCTCCGTGTCGAGGCTCGACGTCGCTTCGTCGAGCACGACCAGCGCCGGATTCTTGAGGAACACGCGGGCGATCGCGAGCCGCTGGCGCTGCCCGCCGGACAACTTCACGCCGCGTTCGCCGACCAGCGTGTCAAAGCCCTGCGGCAGCCGCTCGATGAACTCCAGCGCATGCGCCGCGCGCGCCGCGGCGACGATCTCCTGCTCGGTCGGTGCCGGCCCGAGCTCGCCGGGCCGCGAGTACGCGATGTTCTCGCGCACGCTGCCGCTGAACAGGGCCGGTTCCTGCGGCACCATCCCGATCGCGCCGCGCAGATCGACGAATGAGAGATCTCTGACATCCGTGCCGTCGAGCGTGATGCGGCCGGCCGTCACGTCCCAGAAGCGCGGCAGGAGCGAGGCGATCGTCGTCTTGCCGGCGCCCGACGGGCCGACGAGCGCCACGACCTCGCCCGGGCCGATCTCGAGATCGACGTCGATCAGCACCTCGGGCAGCTCCGGCGCGTAGCGGAAGCGCACGGACTCGAACGCCACGCTGCCGCGCACCGGGCGCGCGAGCGGGCGCGGATGCTCCGGCTCGGCGACCGTCGGCCGCACGTCGAGCAACTCGAACACGCGCGTCGCCGCGCCGAGCGCTTCCTGGTAGCTGCCGAACAGCGATGCCAGCGAGCCGACGGCCGCGGCCACCGTGATGGCGTAGAGCAGGAAGGACACGAGCGCGCCGGGCGTGAGCTGGCCGTCGAGCACGAGCTGGCCGCCTTCCCACAGCACGGCAACGACTCCCCCGAATGCGATGAAGCCGACGAGCCCGAAGAAGATCGCGCGAATCTTCGCCCGGTCGATCGCCGCGTCGACGACGTCGGCGAGCTGCTCGCCATACCGGCGCGTTTCAGCCGCCTCGCGATGGAAGCTCTGCACCGTGCGGATCTGCGAGAACGCTTCGTCCGCCGTGCCCATTGCCTGCGCAACGCGATCCTGCACGCCGGTGCTGGCGCGCCGCAGCTTGCGACCGAAGAGGAACGCGGCGCCGACCACGACCGGTACCACCGCGAGCGTCGTGACGGTGAGGCGCGTGTGCGTCAGCGTCAGCAGCACCAAGCCGCCGACCAGGAACAGCGACTGGCGCGACATCTCGGAGATCCACGTGCTCATCAGCGACTGCAGCACGGCCAGATCGGCCGAGAGCCGGCTCGTCAGCTCGCCGGAGCGCCGCTCGGTGAAGAAGCCGGGTGAAAGCCGCACCAGGTGCGCGAACACCTCCTCGCGCAGCGCCGCCACGACGCGTTCGGTCGTCGACGTCAGCAGGTACACCTGCACGAAGTTCATCACGCCTTGCAAGGCGAACAGCGCGATGAGCGCGATCGCGATGCGATTCAGCAGGCCGCGATCGTGATGCTCGAACGCGGCGTCGAGCAGCTCGCGCACCACTTGCGGAAACGCCAGGCCGACCGCCGCCGCGACGACGAGACAGATTGCCGCGACGATCAAGCGTCCGCGATACGGACGCAATCGCGGCAGCAGACGGCCCAGCGGCTTGGGAGACTTGAGGCGCCGCGTGCGCTCAGCGGCGGGTGCAGTCACGCGAGCAGCCCTCGATCCACCACCATCGCGGCGAACAGGAGCGCGAGGTACAGAAGAGAGAACTTGTACAATCGCCACGCCGGCTTCGTCCACACCTCGGCGCGCATCACGCGCACGATGTCGGCGAGCAACACCGCGCCGAGCACGAGCGCCGACGCGAGGTAGATGATGCCAAGGCCGCCGAAGGCGAACGGCAACACGGTCAGCGGAATGAGAATGACCGTGTACCACAGCATCTGGCGCATCGTTTCGCGCTCGCCCCAGACCAGCGGCGCCATCGGAACGCCGGCGCGGCCGTAATCCTTCTGCTTGAGCAGCGCCAGCGCCCAGAAGTGCGGCGGCGTCCAATAGAAGATGATCAGGAACAGATACACGGCCATCAGATCGATGCGGTTCGTCACCGCCGCCCAGCCGACGAGTGGCGGAAACGCGCCGGCCGCGCCGCCGATCACGATGTTGTGCGGCGTGCTGCGCTTGAGCCAGCGCGTGTAGATGAACACGTAGAAGTAGAAGCCGGCGAGCGCGAGGCCTGCCGTCAGCACGTTCGCCGCATGCGCGAGCAGCCACGTTGCGGTCGTCGACAGCAGCACGCCAAACGCGAGCACCTCGCGCGCCTGCATGCGTCCACTCGGAATCGGGCGCAGCCGCGTGCGCGACATCCGATCGTCGATGTCGCGATCGATGTACATGTTCACCGCATTCGCGCCGCCGGCCATGAGATAGCCGCCGACGAACACCGCGAGCACGAGCGTCCAGCTCGGATGGCCCGCGACGAACATCGGCACGATCGTCGTCACGAGCAGGAGCGAGATGATGCGCGGCTTGGTGAGCGCGACGAGATCGCGCGCCAGGCTGCGCGTCCGCGGTTCGGCGACGGCCAGCTCGGTCACAGGTCCGCTCCGCGCGCGACGATCACGGCCATCGTGTGCGCACTCGGCGCGGGTGCCGGAACTCCGGACGGTGCGCCTGGTGTCGCCGGAACTGTCGGTGCGGTCGCGGGAATTTCCGCCGGCACCGGTTGGTTCTTCGCGGCGCGGTGCGCCAGATAAGCGAGCGAGAAGCAGCTCAGCCAGATTCCCACGCCCGTCGCTTCGTGCAGCGAGCGCAGCACCGGCGGCAAATGGAGCAGAATCATCGACGACGCGACCGCCAGCTGCAGGAACACGAGGCCGAGCGCGATGTCAGCCGCCCGGATCACGATCGGCGCTTCGCGCTCGCGCCGGCGGTGCACGAGAATGACCATCGCGATCAGGTGCAGCACGAGGAATACGGCGATCGTGCGATGGATCATCTGCACATAAATGAATGCGCGCTCGACACTCGGATTCGGTCCGCACATCGGAATGGTCGTGCAGCCGACCGCGGCGCCCGGCAACTTGGCCGTGAGTCCGCCGAACGCGACGGCGAAGATCGCGAGGATCGCCGCGCCGCGCGCCGAGCGGAACGTGCGCCGCGATCCGTGCTGCACCGCGGCGCTTGCGCCGCCGAATGTGCCGGCGCGGATCGCGGTGACGGCGACCATGGCCAGGAGCGTCATGGCGACCAGCCAGTGGGCGACAGTGGCCCACGGCGCGTTGCCTTCCTTCACGGTGAGTCCGCCGAGCGCGGCGGCGAAGAACACGACGCCGACGGCGCCGGCCGCAGACCGTAGCGGGCCGCCGCGGCCCGCTACGCCCGGCTCACGCCGATGCCGGTACGCGACGAACGCGAGCGACACGACCGTGAGCGTCAGAATCGACGCGAGATAGCGATGGCAGACCTCGATGATGAGATCGGGCCGACTGAATGGCGGGAACCAGTAGCCATAGCACTTCGGCCAGTTGTTGCCGCAGCCCATGCCGGATCCGGAAATCCGGACGATGGCGCCGAACACCAGATGGGTGCACGCGACGACGAGCGCCGCGATTGCAAGACGGCGAACGGCCTTCATGGGCGCACGCCCGCCATCACCTGCGCGGTAATATGGAATTCGTGCATCGCGCGCCAGGTGAACAGGAACAGCACGATGAGCGCGATTCCCGGCAGCACCGCCCACGCGAGCTCGGCCGCGCGGCGCGACGGCGAGCGGGGTGCCGCGACGTCGCTCGAAGCAGCGGCAGCGCTTCGGGACTGGGAAATAATGACGGATCGGATGATCGCCAATTGGGCGACCGAACAACACGCGACGGCGATCCAGAAGATCGCGTCAGCGGAAGAGGCAGGCATGGCTGATTCGGCTCGAGGAACGGTTTGAAAGATAGAGGGGAGAGCGGAGAGAGGAGAGGGGAGGAAACGACCAGGTGGCGAGTTGCGAGAGAATAGAGGACAGAATGTCCGTCTGTTCTCTCACCTCTGAGGCCTGGCATCTGCCAACTCGGTCGTACTCTCCTCTCTCCTCGCTCCTCGCTCCTCTCTCGATCAATATCCTGCCGCCGGCGCCTCGTCGCCGATTCGCTGCCCGTTGCGCCACGTGTTCGGACACAGCGGATGCGTGTAGATCGACGGGCGATCGACCTTCGAGTATTGAATGTCGTCGGCTGCGGGTCCGCCTTTCGGGTCGAGGCCGGCCATGTGCCGCACGCGCTTGGCGATCTCGTGATCGGCGCACGGTGTGTCGCCGCTCACGCCGAGACCGCCGACGATGTGTCCGTTCTTGTATAGCGGCAGACCGCCGCCGAACGCGATCGCGCCACCGCAGATCTTCGTGTCCGAGTTTGGGTCGAGACACGCGGGATTGAACGGCTCCGGCTGCCCCACGCCCCACAGCGAATGCCCGGGCTGTGTCATCGTGTAGAGGCGTGCAGTGGACATTGCGGCCGTGTCAGTGCTGAAACCGTTCGCCGTGAACGCTTTTGCCATCGCGATCGTTCGGCTGCCCGGCCAATAGCCGCCCGTCGAATCGCTCGGCGGCACGACGACACAGACCTCGCCTTTCCGATCCACGATCGAGCCCCACTCCGCGCGTCCGTGAAACAGTCCGCCGGCTTCACCCGAATCGGGCGCCGCGCGCAAATACTTCGAGAGATCGCTTGCGCCTGGCAGGACGGAGCAATCAGCGGCCGCGACGGCTTTGGGCGCTTTCGCGTTCGCCGTGTCCATCGTGTTGCCCGGACGCCCGGAGCCGCCGCAGGCGCCGAGCACCAGCGCGAGCACCGCACCGATCGCCATTCCCTTCATCACAGCATCCCCCTTGCTGGCGTGGTCATTTCAGGCTCGCAACGTAGGCAGCGACTGCCCGGAGCTGCGGCCCCGTGAAGGCGGTCATCGTTGGCATCTGAGCACCTGGCTTGATCGCCTGCGCGTTCGCGATCCACCCCTCGAGATTCCCGAGGGTATTGGGCAATGTTCCGGCCGCGATCGTCAGACGGCTGCCGAAGTGCGTGAGGTCCGGCGCGACCTGTCCGTTCGCCGGTGTACCGCGGACGCTGTGGCACATGGCGCACGGGCCCCCGACGAAGAGCTGCTCGCCATCCAGGACATTCGGCGCCGCGGGTTGCGCGTCCGCGAGCTGGGCGGCTGCCCAGTTCTTGAACGTTGTCGTGTCATCGACGATCACGCGCAGACCCATGTGCGCGTGCTGCTGGCCGCAAAATTCCTGGCATTCGCCGACGTAGACGCCCGTCTGCTTCGGGAGCAGGCGTAGCTCGTTCGTGTCGCCGGGGATGATATCCAGCTTGCCCTGGAGCTTGGGCACCCAGAAGCTGTGGATGACATCCGCTGTGGTGAGTACCAGCCGCGACGACTCGCCCACGGGCACGTGGATCTCGTTCGCCGTGCGGAAGTGCTGGTCGAGCTTCGGGAACTCGTACTCGACGTCCCACCACCACTGGTGCGCCGTGACGTGGATCGTGACGACGGCCGGCGGTTCGGGATACCGGCCCATCGCCGTCATGGCGACGACGAACACGGCGAGCAGCACGACGCCGGGCATCACCGCGCCGCCCCACACGATCCAGCCCACTCCGCGCTCGCTGAGATCGACCGCCGCCGGATCGCGGTCGCGATTCCGCCGCGTGGCGATGGCGTAGAGCACCATCACGCCGACGAAGATGATCGCCGACAGAATGATCATGAACCAGGCGATGTACGACACGCTCTGGGCGGAGTCGCTGGCGCGCGAGAAGATCGAGAGCGGCGCGTTGCACCCGCTCACCGAGAGCGCCACCGCGGTCGTTGCGGCGAAGGCCGCTCGGCGGCTAGTGCGGCGCATCCGGCTCATCGGGCGTTCTCAGGGACTTGATGTACGTCACGATCTTCCAGATGTCGCTCTCCGGCAGCTTCGAGCCCCACGCGGGCATGCCGTGCTGCCGGCCCTCGGCGATCGACGCGAAGATCGACGCCTCGTCGCCGCCGTAGTACCACGACGAATCGCGAAGACTCGGCCCCATGCCGCCACCGGCGTGGTCGCCGTGGCAGCCGGCGCAGTTGTACCACACGAACAGCCGGCGGCCGTCGGCGAGCACGCTCTTGTCGCCGTGATATGGATTCTGCACCTGGATGAAGGTGCGATCCGGTCCGGGCTGCGGTCCGATGAAGTACGCATTCGGCGGCGGCGTCGCGGCCGAGGCCACGGATGGGGTGTCCGATTTGCACGCCGCTGCCGCCAATGCGGCTGTCGCGGCGGCGATCAATGTGAGAGCTCTCATAGACGGTTCCTCATGGCGCGCGCTCACCGACGCGCGGTACCGCATACTCGTCCAGCACGTGCCGGATCGCCGCCGCGTTCCGAACCAGCTCCGTATCGAGCATCGCCCGGCGAGTCGTATCGCCGTGCCGAACGCCCATCCCGATCGGATACACGAACGGCAGGAACGGCGTGTCGATCCTCGGCGACACGGGCGTGATCGTGAGCGGCACCGGAGAGTGTGCGGCGTAGTAGCCCGCCAGCGGTCCCCACGCGACCGCCACGTCCACGTCGCCGCGCGCGACGGCGGTGATCAACGCCCTCGGCGGACTGTCGGTCGTATAGTCGCCGTAGATCATGAACGGAACGATTCGGCTCGTGAGGCCGCGACGCTGCAACGCGGTCGCCGCGGGCGAGTTCTCGTAGTCCTCGCCCATCATGTGCAGTCCGATGCGCAAGCGGCGCAGCGCCGTGTCGTCGAACGAGTGGATGCCGAGGTGACGGTCGGTGCGCGTGACGAACACGTACGTCGACTGGTAGTAGGCGCTGGTCGGCAGCACGAGATCGTAGCTCGTCGGCACGCCCATCACGACGTCACAGTCGCCTTCACCGAGCGTGTTGCGAATGAATCCGCGCCGTTGCGGGCGCCAGTCGTACTCGAGCGGCACGCGCAGATCCGCGGCGATGAGCGACGCGATCCGGTTCTCGAACCCCTGCTGCTGCCGGTTCGAGAACGGCATGTTGTTCGGATCCGCGCAGACGCGGAGCGGCGCTCGCCACGGGTCGTTCGGCGTGTACGTGCGGGCCGCGACGGTGCCGGCGACGCCGAGCACCGCGGCGATCACGAGTCCGCCGGCGACGCGTCTAGAAACCGAAGACATACAGCATGCCGCCCATGCCCGACTTCTTCTTGATGTCGGGAATCGCGCCGGCAACGCCGAGCGCGGTGTACGGATCGTCGATCGAGATGTCGGGGAACGCCACGGCACCCATCCACCCGCCAATGCCGGAGTAGACCGCGACGTACTCCTTGCCGTCCGGCCCGCGGTACGCGATGGGATTTCCGACGATGCCCGAGCCGGTTTTGAACTTCCATAACGGCGCGCAGCTGCGCGCGTCGATCGCCTTGAACCACCCGTCCATCGTGCCGTAGAACACGACGTCGCCGGCGGTCGCGAGCACACCGCTCCACAGCGGGAGATCCTCCTTCACGTCGCACACCGGCCGCGCGTGCACGGGATCCCACGCCACCAGATCGCCGCGATAGCCGCCGGCGCCGGGGAACATCTTCACGCTGGCGCCGAGGTATGGTGTGCCGGCGATGTAGTTCGCCTCGACCCCCTCGTAGTCCATGCAGACGTTGTGCGCCGGGATGTACAGCATGCCCGTTCGCGGCGAGAAGGCCGAGGGCTGCTGATCCTTCGCGCCGGTCGAGGACGGACAGATGTCGCGTGTCACGATGCCCTGGTGCGAGCGCTTTTCCGGCACCTCGATCGGCTTTCCAGTTTGCAAATCGATGCCGGTCGCCCAGTTCGTCGGCTGATACTTCGCCGCCGCGAGCACCTGCCCGGTGGCGCGATCGAACGTGTAGACGAAGCCGTTGCGGGCGGGATGAATGAGGAGCTTCCGGACCTGCCCGTTGAACGGCATGTCGACGGGAATGTTCTCCATGATCTCGTCGTAGTCCCACGCGTCGTGCGCAACGAACTGGTATGCCCACTTCGCATCACCCGTCTCCGGGTCGCGCGCCCAGAGCGTGATCGACCATTTGTTGTCGCCGGGTCGCAGGTCGGGATTCCAGACGCCCGGATTGGACGTGCCGTAGAAGAGCAGGTTCAGCTCGGGGTCGTAGCTGATCCACCCCCACACCGTGCCGCCGCCGAGCTTCCATTGATCCTTCGGCCACGTGGTCACGCCGAGATCGGGACCGCGGTCCTTCGCGTAGAACGGCTTGAAGTCGCTGCCGATCAGCACGTCCTTGTCCGGACCGGTGTCGTAGGCGCGCCACACCGGTTTGCCCGTGGCGAGATCGAGTGCCTGGAGGTAGCCGCGCACCCCCAGCTCTGCGCCGGCGTCGCCGACGAGCACGCGATCCTTCACGATCAGCGGCGCGCCAGTGAACGTTTCGCCGATCTTGATGTTGCCGACCCGCGTGCGCCACACCTCCGTGCCGGTCGCCGCGTTCACAGCGACGACCTGTCCGTCGAGCGTCGAGTAGATGATCTTGCCGTCGGCGAACTGGGCGCCGCGATTCACGATGTCGCAGCACGCAATGCCGACTGCGCGCGGATCCGGATCCGGCGCATACGTCCAGTTCAGGCCACCGCCCGGCTTCGTGAGGTCGATCGAGTACAGCAGATTCGGAAACGGTGTGACGACGTACATGTTGCTGCCGACGACGAGCGGCTGTCCCTCGTGTCCGTGAAGCACGCCGGTGGAGAAGGTCGTGGCGACCTTCAGATTCTTCACATTCGAGACGTTGATGTCGCTGAGCGGGCTGTATCGGCTGAGCGCGTAATCGCGCCCGGGCATCGTCCACTCGCCGCTGCCTTCGTTCGGCGTATCGCCGGTGGGCAGCGTGACGCTGCTCGCCGGCACCACCGGGGCGCTCGTCAGCGTCGTGTCGCGCGTGCCGGTGCGCGCCTGCGTCGAATCGGGTTCGCGCGCGTGCGCGCTCCCGCACGCTGTCACTGTCAGGGTGAGCGTCGCCATCGCGGCGCCGACCGCCACGAAGATCAATCCGCGAATGCGCTCGTTCATCGTCTCTCTCCTCGCTGCTTCAGCGCCGACACTCGCATGTCAGCGCAACGTGTACAGGTATGCCGCGATGTCCCGCGCCTGCGCCGGCGTCACGCCCAGGTTCGGCATGTCCGTGTTCGGTTCCACCGACTGCGGATTCTCGATCCAGTGTTCCAGGTTCTCCGGCGTGTTCGCCAGCTCGCCGGCGATGATCGACCGGCCGCCAACGCCGGTGAGCGGCGGCCCGACGAGGCCGCGCGCGCCTGCAATCCCGGAGATCATGTGGCACGAGCCGCAGCCGAGCGCCGTGATCGTGGCCTTGCCGCGTCCCACGCTGCCGCCCGGTACGACGCTCGCCGGTTCACGGCACGCGGTCAGGCTGGTCGCCACGCAGAGCAGGAGTGCCACCGTCGCCACGCGAACCGTCCCGAGCGCCGGACGCGGCACGCGGCGCCGCGGCTCGAGCCAGCCGACGAACAGCGCGCTCATCGCCACGACGTACAACAACCCACCGGGCACCCACATCACGAGTCCGGCGAGCTGCTGGTCCTGCAGCGGTGTGAATCCCCACGCGGCCGCGCCGCTCGACTGCGCCGGATACCACACGCGATGCGACAGCGTCATGAGGGCACCGAGCACGCCGGTGTGCATCGCGGTGAAGAACACCGTGATGATGCCGATTCCGTAGGTGGTGCGCCGCGCCCCCTGTCCGTGCAGAATTCCCCACCAGAGCAGCACGCCCGTTCCGACGAAGCTCAGATGTTCGATCGCGTGCGCGGTGTCGCTTCGCAGCGCCAGCTCGTACAGCGATGGCGCGTGCCACATCCAGATCGCGGCGCCGTGAATGAGCCACGCCAGTGCCGGCGCCGTGACTACCGCCCAGCCGCGCACGATCCAGCGCTGCCCGCGAATCGCGCGCACGAGGCGAAGCCTGGGCGCACCGGGCAGCGCCCAGAGGAACGCCGGCAGCGGTGCTCCGAGCAGCAGCAGCGGCGGCACGACCACCGCGAGCACGACGTGTTGCGTCATATGAGCGGAGAACAACACGTCGGCCATCGTATCGAGCGGCGACAACAGCACGAGCGCGAGCAGCGCGATCGCCGCGGCAAAGGTCCACGCCTGGCGCGTGCTGACCCCGTGCCCCCGGCCGGCATGCGACCACAGGCGACGGATGCCCAGCGCATACCAGGCGGCGGTGACGGCGATCGCGACCGCGGGGCCACCGTCGGGTCGCCAGTCGCGCCAGAGCGTCGCCGGTGTCACCGGCCCTGCGTGCAGGAGCATCATCGGATCGGGCTGCACGCGTTGAGAACGAATGCCGGGAAGCCGAACATCACGATTCCGAGTGTGAACAGCGCGCTCACCAGCACGCCGCCGTACGACATGAAGTGCGCGCGACCCCATTCGGGCGAGTCGCCGCGCGTCGCGGCCGGTTGCACCGCACGCCAGTTGCCGATTGCGACGAGCAGCCCGATCACGGCGATGATCACGCCGACGCCCATCACGATGATCTGCGTGACGGCCGGATGCGCCGTGCCGGCGAGCGGCACGCCTTCGACCTCGCGATAGCAGCTGCGCGACGACAGGTAGTAGCCGACGATCTCCATCAGCAGCCAGATGCCGGGCGCCAGCAGCACGCCGACCCAGAGTCGTTTGAGCCCGACGGGCAGCGCTTCGACGCGCTCGGTGTGTGTCGTCGTCATCGCTAGTACCACCGCGGTGAGAGGTACAGCGAGGTGAGGATCGCCAGCCACACGACGTCGACGAAGTGCCAGTACAGCGACGTGTTCTTGATCGCGAGCGGGTAGCGCGGACTCGTGCGGCCCGCGAGATCGCGACAGAGCGCCCAGAGCAGCATCAACAGCCCGATGGCGACGTGCGTGCCGTGCAGCCCCGTGATCGTGAAGAACATCGACACGTAGGCGTGCTCCGACGGGCTCATGTGCTTGAGCTTGTCGAGGTACTCGCGCGTCTGGAGGTACAGGAAGGTGAGACCGAGCAGGATCGTGATGCACGTGCCGATGCGATACCGCACGTGTCGGCCCTTCTCGAAGCCCTTTTCGGCGTAGATCAGCACGATGCTGCTCGACACGAGACAGGCCGTCATGATGAGCGGCAGCTTGAGCTTCGGGTCCTCGATGCCGGCCGGCGGCCAGAACTTGTTCGAGACCGCGAGGAAGAAGTAGCTCGCGATCAGCGAGGCGAAGATCGCCGCCTCGTTGATGATGAAGAGCACCATTCCCCACCAGCCGACCTGCGAATGCACGGCGGGCGGCGGCGGAAGCAAATGGTCGCTGCGCATCTCGATCGCCGTCATGCTTCCGTCTCCAGCAGCTTGGTGGTCGTGGGCCACAGCCAGCGCGCGGCGCTGAACAGCAGCACGACCGTGCCGACGATGATCCAGAGATACGAGCGGTAGAGCAGCGCGGCGAAGATCAGGAGCAGGGCGAGCGAGCTGACGAGCGTCCAGGCGTTGTCCTCGGGCATCTCGATCGGTTCCTCGAGCGTCGCGTCGAGCGTCGACGTGCGCGGCGTGAGACGCGCTTCATCGTACGCCGGTCCGGGCGTCACACCGCCGTCCCACAACGGCTCGCGGCTGTGCACGACCGGGATATGAGCAAAGTTGAAATGTTCCGGCGGCGACTCGGCGAGCCACTCGAGCGACGATGCGCCCCACGGGTTCGGGCCGGCGACCACCCCGCGCACGCGGCTCCAGACCGCGTTATAGAGCGTGAGCACGAGCCCGAGCGCGAAGATGTACACGCCGATCGTCGAGACCACGTTCGGCGCGGTGAGGCCCGTGTTCGGCAGATACGTGTACACGCGGCGCGACATGCCGAGCAGGCCGCTGATGTGCATCGGGAAGAAGCCGATGTTGAACCCGATGAAGCTCACCCAGAAGCTCCATTTCCCGAGCCGCTCGTTCAGCATGCGGCCGTACATCTTCGGGTACCAGTAGTAGATCGCGGCCAGGACGCCGAACAGCGTGCCGCCGGCGAGCACATAATGAATGTGGGCGACGACGAAGTACGTGTCCGTCACCTGCCAGTCGAACGGCACGGCGGCCGTCATCACGCCGCTGATGCCGCCGATGACGAACTGGAACACGAAGCCGAGCGCGAACAGCATCGGCGTGGTGAACACCGCCCGTCCGTACCAGATCGTGGCGAGCCAGGCGAAGATCTGTACCGCGCTCGGAATCGACACCGTCATCGACGCGGCGCTGAAGAAGCCCATCGAGAGCTGCGGCATACCGGTGGCGAACATGTGGTGCACCCACACGCCGAAGCCGACGAGGCCCGTCGCGACGGTCGCCAGCGCGATGAACGTGTGGCCGACCATCGGCCGCCGGCTGAATGTCGGAATCACCATCGACAGCATGCCCGTGGCCGGCAGGAAGACGATGTAGACCCACGGATGCCCGAACACCCAGAACAGATGCTGCCAGAGCACCGGCGAGCCGCCGCGCTGCGGATCGAAGAAGACGAAGTGCCAGTGGCGCTCGAGCTCCAGCATGCCGAGGCCGACGGTGAGCGGCGGCATCGCGAAGATCGACGCGACGGACATCGTCAGCGAGCTCCAGAGAAACAGCGGCATGCGATCGATCGACATGCCCGGCGCGCGCATCTTGAGAATCGTCACGATCGAGTTGCACGCGCCGGCCGTGGTCGAGATCCCGAAGAACAGCAATCCGAGCGCGTAGTAGTCGATGTTCACGCCGGTGTTGTAGGGAACGCTCGACAGCGGCGTGTAGTTGAACCACCCGGCATCCGGCGCGTGCCCGACGACGAAACTCCAATACATGAAGATGCCGGCGAGCAGGAACACGAAATAGCTGAACGCGTTCAGCCTCGGGAACGCCAGCTCACGCGAGCCGATCATCAGCGGCGTGAGAAAGAAGCTGAACCCCGACAACACCGGCTGCGCGAAGAGGAACATCATCGTCGTGCCGTGCATCGTGAACAGCTGATTGAACGCTTCTGGCGAGAGCAGCGTGTTCTCGGGACGGATGAGCTGCATGCGCATGATCGCCGCTTCGACGCCGCCGATGAAGAAGAAGGCGAAGGCGGTGTAGATGTACCGCTTGCCGAGCTTCTTGTGATCGACCGTCGCGATCCACGCCAGCCACGTGTGTGGCGTCTCCCAAAGCGACGTGAGTCGTCGCTTGAGCTCGAGATCGCCTTCGCTGATCGGTCCAGCTATCGATGACACGTACCCGCCTCGCCTGCGTGGATGCGTCGAGGAGCGCAACCTGCCTACACACCATCACTGGGGCATCGGCAGTTGCTTTTCCGTTTGGGGGCCAATGCGTGTGCAGGTGTTGTGCCTTTCGTCACTCTATCCGCTCCTCTGTCGAGCAGCTTCAGGAAAAAGGCGGGAGCCAAAGCATCTGGCACGAAAGCTGAACGCGCCACGTCACGATTCTCGAAGTGCAACCGATCTCGCGCACGGAGGACGTGTATGCGCCGGGTGCGCATGCCATACTTCGCGCTCACGCCGTTGGCAGCCGCGATCATGCTCGCGAGCTGCCACGACGAACGCGCGTCCAACACCGCTCTCGCACCGGCGAGTGATTCCGCCAGCGCGCGAGCCGAACAGCAGTTCGCGCGCGATGTCGCCGATTCGACGCAATGGCCGGACTACGGGCGCGACTACACCAACCGTCGCTGGTCCACGCTCGCGCAGATCAACGCCGGCAACGTCTCGGGTCTCAAGCTGGCCTGGGTACACCACTCGCACATTCCGCACGCGTCGGAAACGAACCCGATCGTCGTCGACGGCGTGATGTACTTCACGACGGCGCTCAACAACGTCTTCGCCGTCGACGCGCGCACCGGACAGGAGCGCTGGCACTACGCGTACGACTATGAAGGCCGCACGGTCGCCAACTGCTGCTCGAGCAACAACCGCGGCGTCGCCGTGTATGGCGGGCGCGTGTTCATGGGAACGCTCGACGCGCGGCTCGTAGCGCTCGACGCATCGACCGGCAAGCAGCTGTGGACCGTGCAGGTCGGCGACAACGACGCGGGCTATCACATCACCGCGACGCCGATCGTCATCGGCGATCGCGTGATCACCGGTGTGAGTGGCGGCGAGCAGGGCTGCCGCTGCTACGTCGACGCCTATTCGACGGCGACCGGCAAGATGCTCTGGCGGTGGTACACGATCCCGAGCCCCGCCGACGGCGGCTGGTGGGGACCGTGGCGCACGCAGGACGAGTGGGGCCAGTCGTTCCACCGCAACATCGCGGCGGAAAAGGCCGACAGCGCCAAGTACGCCGACGCCTGGCAGCACGGCGGCGCGCCGATGTGGCACCATCCGGCATACGATCCCGATCTGGGGTTGCTCATCATGAACATCGGAAACGCCGCGCCGGACAACGACGCGTCGATTCGCCCGGGCGACAATCTCTACTCGTCGTCGATCGTCGCCGTCGACGTGCGCACCGGAAAGCTCAAGTGGTACTACCAGGAGGTCGCGCACGATCAGTGGGACTACGACGCCACCACCCCGCCGGTGCTCGTCAACGTGACCGACGCGAACGGCAAGACGGTCAAGGCGGTTGCCGAAGCGGGAAAGGACGGCTTCGTCTACGTGCTCGACCGCGCGACGGGCAAACCGATTCGCAAGAGCGCACCGGTCGCGCCGCTGCTCAACTACATGACGCGACCCGATTCGAACGGCGTCGTCGTCGCTCCCGGCACACTCGGCGGCTCCGATTGGAGTCCGACGGCGTACAGCCCGCAGACCGGGTACCTGTACGTCGACGCCAACTACATGCCGATGAAGTACTGGGTGAATCATGAAGCGCTCAAGCCGCCGGCGCAGTGGTGGGGCGGCACGACTGAAGCGCAACCGACGGGCATCTACGGCGTCGTGGACGCCGTCGACCTTCGCACTGGCGCGATCGCGTGGCAGACGAAAGTCTCCAAGCCGATCATCAGCGGTTTGCTGGCAACGGCGGGCGGCCTCGTGTTCACCGGACTCTCGGACAAGCATTTCGCCGCGTACGACGCGCGCACCGGGCGACAACTCTGGAGCGTGTCGACCGACGCGGCGATCAACGCGCCGCCGATTACGTACGCCGTCGATGGCGTGCAGTACGTGGCGGTGGCGGCGACCGGACTGCAGACGCTCAACACGCCGCGTGGCGACGAGATGCTCGCCTTCGCGCTGCCGCCTGGAAGCTCCGCGACGAACACTGCGCCGCGCGCGGAGCCGAAGCTCGCGAAGCCCAAGGTTGGAGGCACTCGGTGATGCATCGTCCGCTGCTCGCGTCCGTATGCGTGTTCGCGCTCGCGATCGTTCCACTCGCGCCGCGGGCCGCGACCGCCCAGGGAGAGCGTTCGCAGCAGCCGTCCGGTTCCGGCGCGGCGATCAAGACGCACGATGATCTGCAATCGCCTACGCTGCCGCCGCTGCCCGCGGGAATGACGATCGCCACGATCGTCGAGGGCGACAGCATCTTCCACGGCAAGGGGAATTGCGCCGCCTGTCACGGCACGGAAGGGCAGGGGTTGCCCGCACTCGGCGATGCGATCACCGCGGCGCTCAACTGGGCGCAGCCCGAGTGGACGTCGATCGACTCGCTGATCGACAACGGCATTCCGCAGGTGCTCACGCGCAGTCCGATTCAGATGCCGCCGCGCGGCGGCCGATCGGATCTCACGCGCGAGGAAGTGCGCCGCGTGGCCGCCTACGTGTGGGCGATCAGCCAGACGCGCGGCGAGCCGTGGGCCGGTGGCCACACATCGCACACCACCGGCGAGTCGGCGGCCATCGCGCCGAGCACCGTTCAGACGGCGGGCCGGCCGGTGCCGCCGAACCCCGCCAAGCCGCGCCGCCCGCGGCCCGATCATGAGTAATCTCCAACAAGCATCCGTTCGGCGGCGCGTTCGAATCGCCGCCGTGCTGATCGCGTCCTGCGTGCTCGCCGCCTGCTCGCGGCCCACGCGCAACCAGATCATGAACGGCGGCGGCGACGCCGATCGCGGCAAGGTGGCCATTCAGACGTACGGCTGCGGTGCCTGTCACTCCATTCCGGGCATCGCCGGCGCGCACGGCCAGGTGGGACCGCCGCTGGACCACTGGAGCAAGCGCGTCTACATCGCCGGTGAGGTGCCGAACACCGAGGATTTCCTCATTCGCTGGATCGAAGTCCCCGAGGCGATCGAGCCGAAGACGGCGATGCCGATGCTCGGCGTCACCGAAGGCTCGGCGCGCGACATCGCGGCGTACCTCTACTCCATTCGCTGAAGCGGACCTCGGCCCGCGTCCATGGCTCGACGCGCGGCTTTGCCAATCGCTTGCGCGGCGCTCCATCCGCTGAAGCGCCCTCGGCGTTACTATATGCGGCATGGACGACACCTCCGCCGCCCCCGTCCCCGCCTCGCGGGGACAGACGACGCTGCCGCGCGAGCTCGGGTTGTGGAGCGCCGTCGCCGTCGTCGTCGGATCCACCATCGGCTCGGGCATCTTCCGCACGCCGGCGAGCGTCACCAACCGGCTGCCTGGCCCGCTGCCGCTGCTCGCCGTGTGGGTGGCCGGCGGCCTGCTTGCACTCTGCGGCGCACTCACGCTCGCCGAAGTCGCCGGCGCGTTTCCCGATACCGGCGGCATCTTCGTCTTCATACACAAGGCCTACGGCCGGCTCGCGGCGTTCCTGTTCGGCTGGTCCGAGCTGACGATCATCCGCGCGGCATCGCTCGGCGCCGTCTCCACGACGTTCGCCGAGTATTTCATGCGCGTGCTCGGCTTCAATCCGGCACTCGAGCCGAATGCCACCTACGTGCATTACATCGCCGCGCTGGCGATCGTGGTGACGGCGACGTTCAACTACGTCGGCATGCGCACCGGCTCGTTCGTGCAGAACGTGACGACGCTGGCGAAGTATTTCGGCCTCGTGTTCATCGTCGTGCTGGCGATTGCCATCGGATTGCCGCGCACGGGTGGACACTTCACGCCGGCGGCGCCCCCCGGGAGCTTTTCCGTCGCGCCGTTCGGACTGGCCCTCGTCTCCGTACTGTGGGCCTACGACGGCTGGGCCGATCTCACGTTCGTGTCCGGCGAAGTCAAGGATCCGCGACGCAATCTGCCGCGCGCGTTGATCATCGGTACGTGCGCGGTGATCGGGATCTACCTGCTGGCCAACGTGGCGTACCTGTCGGTGCTGCCGGTGGAGCAGGTGCGCACGTCGCCGCTTGTCGCGGCGGACGTGGCCGCGCGGCTGGCGGGCGCGGCGGGCGTAGCGTTCGTGTCGATCACCGTGATGCTGTCGACGTTCGGCACGCTCAACGGCTCGATCCTCACGTCGCCGCGCGTGTTCTTCGCGATGGCGGACGAAGGACTGCTGTTCAGAAAACTCGCATCGATCCATCCGCGCTTCCAGTCGCCGTACCTGGCGATCGCGCTCACCGCGGCGCTCGGCGTGCTGTTCGTGCTGCTGCGCACTTTCGAGCAGCTCGCCGACACGTTCGTCACGGCGATCCTGCCGTTCTACGCGCTCGGCGTGGCGTCGATCTTCATCTTCCGCCGCCGGGCGTCGCGCGGAGGAACCGATTACTCGCCACCCTTCCGCACGCCGCTCTACCCGCTCACCCCGATCCTCTTCGTGCTCGCCACGCTGTACCTGCTCGGCAACGCGCTGATCGACCCGAGCAGCCGCGTGCCGACGATCGGAGTGTTCGTGGTGATTCTGGTGGGGGTGCCGGTCTACTTCGCGACGGTTGGGCGACGGCAGGCCTGAGCCGACAACGGCTCACGGCCTGGCTACTACTCGCAAGGAGGGCCCGAGCCTGCGCACTGCGAGCTCCAGTCGAGAGTCGCGAGATTGGAGCGCGGGAGTCGGCAGCAGCGGGTACGGCGAACGGGCGGAGCGGCGAGCAATGAGGTGCGCCGATGATGTGCAGGCTCACTGCTCACTGCTCACCGCTCCACATCCCGGCGTAGCGACCGCTGCCAGCTCCGAGCTCCCGCCTCGCGACTCTGGACTGGGGCTCGCACCGCGCAGGCTCGGAGCTTACCGGCCGGTAGTGGCTATCCCGAGAGCCGTTAGAGCCCCGCTAAAAGATGCTAACGTTGATGTACCGCTTTGGATTCGCCTTGATGTCCGCGAGCAGCGAATCCGCGCGGCCGAGCAGATGCCGCATGTCGGAGTACATCAGCGAATCGCTCAACAGCTTGCCGACGGTTCCGTTGCCGCCCTCGGCCTTGGCCAGCAGCACCCGCACCTGATTGTTCGTGGAGTCGAGATCGGCTGTGAGCCGCGCGAAGTTGGCGCTCGTCGTCTCGAGATTCGCCATGGTTGCGGCGATCCGCGTCGAGTCGACGGCGCCGCTCATGCGCGCGGCGGCTATGCGGAAGGTCGCCATTGTTTGCGTCAGATTGCGATTCTGCTCCGCCAGCACGCCCTGCAATTGGCGCGACAGCACCGCCGTCGACGCGATGGTCTGATGCAGGTCGCGCAACGTCCCGGCGTC
>Ga0070680_100000371_pt1 | contig 30200 bp, 28 predicted proteins | sample KBSC73BmetaG_FD_64672 | JGI IMG/M metagenome (GOLD analysis project Ga0070680, IMG submission 64672) | Corn rhizosphere microbial communities from Kellogg Biological Station, Michigan, USA - KBS C7-3B metaG | ecosystem: Host-associated > Plants > Roots > Rhizosphere | place: USA: Michigan...
TCGCTCGTGGGATCGATGGCTGAGGTGGAGGAAAAAGTCCTCACGGCCGCGCGGGCATTTCTGCTCGACGGGCAACCGGCGTGAGCGCGGCCACCGTCGAGTCGCGCGTGCGGGAGGCGCTCGGCGCGATCACACAGCCGCGGCATGTGCGTGATCTGGTGGTGGACTCCGAGGGCGGAGTCACCTTCACCTTCGTGCTCACGACCGGCGATGCCGCGTCGTTGGCCCGCCGCGCGCGTAAGGCGGTCGAAGGCGTGGCGGGCGTCAGCAGCGTGAAGATGAGCGTCGTCGACTCCTTGGAGGGCGGCCCTTCGCTTCGCTCAGGGCAGGCTGCCCGGCCCTCGAGCCCAGCCGCGCCTCCACCGCCGCCGACGGCCGACGAAATGCCGGCGCTCGGGAAGGTGCTGGCGATCTCGAGCGGCAAGGGTGGCGTCGGCAAGTCCACCGTGTCCGCCAATCTCGCGGCGGCGCTCGCGCGTGAGGGGCATCGCGTCGGCCTCATGGATGCCGACATCTACGGGCCCAACATCCCGCGCATGTTCGGCCGCCACGACAAGCCGGAAGTGCAGGGCGGCAAGATCCAGCCGCTCGAGGCGCACGGCGTCAAGCTGATGTCGCTCGGCTTCATCGTCGAGCGCGACGCGCCGGCGATCTGGCGCGGCCCGATCATCATGAAGATCATCGGCCAGTTTCTGAAGGACGTGGCGTGGGGCGAGCTCGACTACTTCCTCGTCGATCTCCCGCCCGGCACCGGTGACGCGCAGCTCTCGCTCACGCAGATCGTGCGGCTCCATGGCGCGATCATCGTGACGACCCCGCAGGAAATGGCGGTCGGCGATTCGCTGCGCGGCGCGAAGATGTTCGAGCGCGTGGGCATCGGCGTCGTCGGCATCGTCGAAAACATGAGCTACTTCGTCTGCCCCCACTGCCATACGCGCTCCGACGTGTTTCTCACCGGGGGCGGGGCGCGCCTCGCCGCGGAGCTGGGGGTGCCGCTGCTCGGGCAGGTGCCGCTGCAGGCGGGGATGGCCGAGCTCGCCGATCAGGGCGAACCGATCGTCGTCAGCCAGCCGGACTCTCCGGCCGGCGTGGCGCTCCGTGATTTGGCGCGAACCGTCGGCGCCCGCACGGCGCATTTGACGGCGGCCCTCCCAATTACCGGCGCGCCGCGCTGACCTGCAGGTGTTGCACGCGCTCATTCTCCTGCTGCAAAGCAGTTCCCCGGATGCGCGCGTGGCGCTGCGCGCGGGGCTCGATACGCTGTACGGGGGGGACTTCGAGCGCGCGGCGGCCTTTTTCGCGGACCTCGCCGCACGCGACACGACCGATCCCGCGCCCGTGGTGTTTCAAGCAGGCGCGTACATCTGGTGGGCGTCGGCGCGCGATTCCGCGGCATTCGAGCTGGCGCGCATCGATTCCTTGCTCGACCTCGCGCTGCGGCGCGCGCAGCCGGCCGGCGCCGAATTCTGGCGCGCCACGGCGCTGGGGTATCGCGCGCGCCAGCGGGAGGAAAACGGCCATTCGTTCAGCGCCGCCAAAGACGCCAAAGCCATGCGCGACCTCTATCGCCGCCTGCTCGCCGCGGATTCCAGCTGCGCGGATTGCTATCTGGGGCTCGGCGTCTACGACTACGGGCTCGCGCGCGCCGGCGCGCTGGCGCGCTTCTTCGCGCGGCTCATCGGCCTGGGCAGCGGCGACGCGGCGCGCGGGATTCGCTACATGCGCCGCGTGGCGCACGACGGCGATCTCGCGCGCGTGGAAGGGACCTGGGTGCTCGCCGCCGCGCTGATCCGCGAAGCCGCGCGCGATCCGAAAGGAAGCGCGGTCCTGGAAGACGAAGCGCGCGGCTACGTCGTTGGACTCGCCGCGCGCTATCCTGGTAATCCGGTGTTTCAGCGTTTTCTACAAGAAGTGCCCGCCCGCAGCTCAGCGCGTAAACCGGTACGAGCGCCGAGACGTGCCGCGCCGGCTCCGATTGCCCTGCCGCCGATCGGGCGGCGTGAGCGCGGCGAGTTTGCCCAGCATGTTGTGGACGTGACTCTTGACGGTGTTCGTCGCGATGTTGAGCCGCTGTGCGATCTCCTTGTTGCCGAGACCCGCGGCGATCAACTCCTTGATCTCCTGCTCGCGCTTGGTGAGACGCACCGCCCCGCCGCCTCCGTTCGCCGGGCCGCCGGATTCAGTGGCGGCGCGTGGCATTGCCGGTGGCGGCGGCAGATCGGTCCCGCTCGCGACGGCGCGAATCGCTTTCGCGATGTCCTCCGCCGTCGCGTCCTTCATGATGAACCCGTTCGCGCCGCCATCGATGAACTGCGTGACGTCCTGCTGCGCCGGAACGAAGTCGATCACGATCGCCTTCGCGTCGGGCGCGGCCTGCTTGAGGCTCGACAGGAACGCAAAGCTGTCGCCGTTGGCGAGCGCGGCGTCGAGCAGCACGACCTGCGGCTTGGCGTCGCGCAGCTGCTGCGTCGCGGCGCTCGCGCTGTCGGCGCTCGCCACGATGTCGACGTCCGGGAACGCGCTGAGCAGACGCGCCAGACCATCGCGCATCATACGATTGTCCTCGACGACGAGGACGCGAATGCGCGTCCCCGAGACCGGCGCGGAGGCAACACGACGCTCCGACCGGCGACGATTCACCGACCCTTCACGTTCAACTGCTCTGTTATCGATTCCGCGCCTGCGCTGGGGCGATACCCGACGCTCGACACGGCGAATGGTCCAAGGCACACTCCACCCCCGTTCTTAGGCGTAATGTATTTTCCTGGGGGATGCAGCGGCATTACTCATGAGGATGAGGCCGCTCATGCCTAATCCCTCCTTCAGCTTAGGCCGGATGAGCCAATCATTACGCCGCATCGTCGTGCTGTTTGGCCTCGCAATCATTTATTACCTGGCGGCGCGCGTCGGGCTGCGATTCGCATACATCAACAGTTCGGTCACGACGATCTGGCCACCCGCCGGGATCGCGCTGGCCGCGTTCGTCCTGCTCGGCTACCGGGTCTGGCCGGCGGTGCTGCTCGCGGCATTTCTCGCCAACTACACGACGACGGGCGTGATGCTGCCCTCGCTCGGCATCGCGCTCGGCAACACGCTCGAAGGTCTGCTGGCGGCCTATCTGGTGAATCGCTTCGCGCGCGGCGGACGCGTGTTCGATCGCGTGCGCGACATTCTGCTCTTCACCCTGCTCGCGGCGCTCGCCAGCACGACGGTCTCGGCATCGATCGGCGTCGCCTCGCTGGTGCTCGGTGGGCTCGCGTCCTGGCACGAGGCGCCGCGCGTCTGGCTCACGTGGTGGCTCGGCGATGCCGTCGGCGACATCGTCATCGCCCCCGCGCTGATCATCTGGATCGGTGTGCGGCCCGTCCCGGCGTGGACGCGCGCGCAGATCATCGAGGGGATCATCCTGTTGCTGGTGACAATCGGCGTCGCGTACGCCACGTTCGGCGGTGTCTTTCCGACCAAGCATTACCCGCTCACGGTTCTGCTCTGGCCCGCGATGATCTGGGTGGCGTTCCGGTTCGGGCCGCGCGAAGCGGCGACGTTGATGGTCGTGATTTCCGCGATCGCGATCGGGCGCACCCTCGCGGGGACCGGACCGTTCTCCGTGTACGCGCGCAACGAAGCGCTCGTGCTGCTGCAAGTGTGGACCGGCATCACCGCGGTCACGAGTCTGGTGCTGGCCGCCGTCGTCGCGGCGCAGCGCGACATCCAGGGCACCTGGCGCGAGCTCGCGGTCACCGATCCGCTCACCGGGCTCGCCAACCACCGCCAGCTGATCAACGCGCTCGAGTCGGAGATCCGCCGTTCCCGGCGCACCGCCCAGCCGCTCGCAGTCGTGCTGCTCGATCTGGACGGGCTGAAACAAATCAACGACCGCCACGGTCACCTGGCGGGCAGTCTCGCGATTCGCCGGGTCGCCGAGGCGCTGCTGGGCTCGTGCCGCGCCACCGACACCGCGGCGCGCTTCGGCGGTGACGAATTCGCCCTCGTGCTCCCCGAGACGGGGGAGGCGGCCGCCTGGCACGTGGCGCGGGGCGTCGTGGACCGGCTGGCCACCGATGCCGAGAAGCCGAACTTGTCCATCAGTGTCGGGGTAGCAGTGTACCCCGGTCACGGTGAGACAGTGGAAGCATTGCTGAACGCAGCCGATGTTGCGCTCTACGAGACGAAGGAACGCCGCAAGACGAGGGCCGCGGGTCTTGCTCCCTAAACTCACCCCACTAGGTTTGGAACATGGCCGACACTAAAAGAAGCATGAGTGTATCGACGCGGGCCGCTGACTCGCCCGCGCTGACCGAATCGTCCGCCGGTCTGCTGCGCGAGCTCGTCGCGCACCTGCGGCAAAATCGAACCCAGCTGCGTGAAGAATGGGCCCGCCGCATCACGCGCGCCGAGCTGCTGACGGCGATGACCGAAGAAGAAATCTTCGCCGAAGCCACGGCCGTGTACGACAACTACGTGGAAGCGCTCGAGACCGGAACGTTCGAGGCCCTCCAGGCATACTCACGGCGGCTGTCGGAGCGAATCATTCCGCGAGGCGTCGAAACGGACGAAGTCGTCGGCATCGTGCTGTTACTGCGTGACGTGCTGGCCCGCTCGCTGTTCAACAAGTACCAGGACAACGTCGAAAAGCTGAACCGGATTCTCGACTCCTACGAGCCCGCGGCGAACCGGATCGCGAACACGGTGGCCGTCGGATTCGTCGAAGAGCGCGAGCGCATCATCCGCCAGCAACAGGAAGCGATCCGGGAGCTGTCGACGCCGGTGCTACAGGTGCGCGAGCGGCTCCTGATTCTGCCGATCATCGGTGTCATCGATCCTCAACGCGCGCGCCAGCTCACCGAGCAGCTGCTGCGCGCGATCCGCGCCAACCGCGCCAAAGTCGTCGTCATCGACGTCACCGGTGTGGCGGCCATGGACTCAGGCGTCGCGAACCACTTGGTGCAAACCGTCGAAGCCTCGCGCCTCCTGGGCGCCACGGTCATTGTGACGGGCCTGTCGCCCGAAATCGCGCAGACGCTCGTGACGATCGGGGTCGACCTCTCCGAAATGGCGACGGTCGGTGACCTCCAGGGAGGCATCGAAGAGGCCGAGCGGCTGCTGGCGGATCGTGCGGCGCCGACGTTGGGCTCTCTCGCGAGTCGCGAGATCGCGCCGGAATCTCAGCGCTAAAGGGAGGTAGCCGTGGAAGTCCCTATTCTGCGGCAGGGGCAATATCTCATTGCCTCGATTCAGTCCGCCCTCACTGACGCCGACCTCTCCCATCTTCGCGAAGCGCTGATCGCGCAGGTCGGGCGCTCGCGCTGCCGGGGCGTCATCGTCGACGTCACCGCGCTCGACGTCATGGACTCCTTCGCGGTCCGGACCCTGCGCGACATCGCGCACATGGCGCGGCTGCGCGGCGCCGAGACGGTGATCGTGGGCATCCAGCCCGACGTCGCCTTCGCGATGGTGCAGCTCGGCCTCACCCTCAAGGGCGTCGCGACGGTGCTCGACCTCGAAGAGGGCCTCGCGTTCCTGGACGGGCGTACCAAGGAGCGCGGGCTCGACCTCACCAAACCGAAGAGACCAAGCGGCCGTGGGTGAAGAGCTTCGGCTCCCAATTGCCGCGGACGTCGATGTCGTCGAAGCCCGACAGCAAGGCCGCGCACTAGCCGCCGTCGCAGGATTCTCCAGCGGCGAGCAGACCGTCATTGCGGCCGCCATCTCCGAAATCGCGCGCAACATCCTGATGTACGCCAAGAAGGGCGAGATCATCCTCAGTCTCGTCCAGAACGGCGACCGCCAGGGCGTTTCGGTCGTCGCCATCGATCAGGGACCCGGCATTCCCGACATCGATCGCGCGATGCAATACGGCTATTCGACGTCGCACGGCGTGGGCGCGGGACTCCCCGGCGCCAAGCGGCTGATGGATGAGTTCGAGGTCGATTCCGTCGTCGGCCGCGGCACCACGATCACAATGAAAAAGTGGCGGCGCGCCATTTGAGGATCGATGCCGCGTTCGCGACCGCGCCCTTGCCTGGAGAGAAGGAGTCGGGCGATCTCGGCCTGATCAAGCGCGTGGGCGTGGGAACACTCGTTGCCGTCGTCGATGGACTGGGACATGGAGAAGAAGCCGCGACCGCCGCGCATGCCGCGGTCGGCGCGCTGGAGCGCTATGCGCGCGAGCCGCTCTCCGATCTCGTGCGCCGCTGTCACGAGGCGCTGATCGGGTTGCGCGGCGTGGTCCTCGGCCTGGCGTATCTCGATCCGCAGGCCGCGACGTTGACCTGGCTCGGTGTCGGCAACGTGGGCGGCATCCTGTTGCGCGCCGACTCGGGCAGCCGGCCCGCGCGCATCACGCTCGTCCAGAGCGCGGGATTCATCGGCGGCGAGCCGCCTCATCCCACGACGCGCTCCGTGCCGCTCGCCCTGGGCGACACCGTCATCCTCTTTTCCGACGGCATCAAGGAGATGTTCGCCGAATCGGTCGTGCTCACCAACACGCCCAAGGAGATCGCGGACAACGTGATCGGGCGGCATTCGAAGGGGAACGACGACGCGCTCGTCCTGGTAGCTCGCTACGCCCGCTAATCAGCCCGACATAACGTCAACTCCGGCCCAGGGCGGAGCGCTGACGGTAGGGCCCCTGCGGCCGACGGTGCTGCGGCTCGCCGCGCCCGCGGTCGCGATGATCGCGTGCAACTTCTCCTTCAATCTCATCGACACGATTTGGGTGGGCCGGCTGATCGGGCCTGCCGCGCTGGCCGCGGTGTCCACCGCCGGCTTTTACGTGTGGGTGGCCCTGAACCTGGGCGAGATGGTCGAGATCGGGTTGACCGCCGTCGCGGCCCGGCGCCATGGCGAACGCGATCCGGAGCGCGCGGCACGGGTCGCGGCCGCCTCGGTGATTTTCGCCGTAATCCTGGGGTTCCTCGTTGCGATCATCGGCCTGGTGGTCATGGATCCGATGCTGCGGCTCATGGCGGTCCCGGCCGACGTCGCGGCGTTCGGGCACGCGTATCTCTCGACGTGGCTGCTGGGCTGCCCGCTCGTCTTCGGGTTCTTTGCGATGGAGGCGACGTTCCGCGCAGCCGGCGACACGAGGACGCCGTTTCTCGTGCTGGCCGGCTCTGTGGGTGTCTCGATGGTGTTGGATCCGCTGCTCATTGCCGGTGTGGGGCCATTCCCACGGCTCGGAGTCGAAGGCGCGGCGCTCGCCTCGGTGATGGTGCGCAGCGTCGGATTCCTGATCGGCTTTGTGATCGCGATGCGCCGCCACCTGTTGCGGTTTGCGGCGCCGGACTGGCGCGGCGTGCCCACGGTCGTCCGCATCGGTATGCCGCTCGCGCTCGCGGGCGTGCTGCTCTCGGTGATCTACATGTGGCTGACGCGCTTTACCTCGCAGTTCGGCACGCCGGCGCTGGCTGCGCTGGGCATTGGTCATAAAATGGAAGGGCTGGGATTCGTCGCGATCAGCGGGTTCTCGCTCGCGGCCGGCGCGCTCGTGGGGCAGAACCTCGGCGCGCGCCAGGAGGGCAGGGCGCGCGAGGCCGTTCGGTTGACCCTGATCTACTGTCTCATGGTCACCGTGACGACCGCGATTGCGTTCCTCGCGGTGCCGGGCCTGCTCGTCAGGCTGTTCACGAGTGATCCGGACGTCATCAGGGACGGCGTGCTGTACCTTCGCGTCATTGCGTTCGCGCAAATCGGCCAGAGTTTCGAATTGATTCTCGAAGGTGCGCTGGCGGGCGCGGGGTACACGTTCTGGCCGCAGATCGTGAGCACGACGCTCACGGGGCTGCGGATTCCGCTCGCGGCGTGGTGGTCGCGGCCGTTTGGATTGCTCGGCATCTGGGTCGCGCTGAGCGCGACCGCGATTGCGCGTGGCGTGGCGATGATTCTGTTCTGGACGTCCGGCCGCTGGAGGACCGCGAAGGTCTGATGATCATCACCCTGCTCACCGACTTCGGCACCTCCGACAGCTACGTCGCGGAGATGAAAGCGGTGCTGCTGTCGAGCGCGGCCACTGCCATACTGGTCGACATCAGTCACCAGGTGGCGCCCGGCGACATGCGCGCGGGCCAATACCTGCTCGGCCGGGCATGGAAGCATTTTCCGCGCGGGACGGTGCATGTGGCGATCGTCGACCCCGGTGTCGGCACCGAGCGCCGCGCGCTCGCCGCCGAGCAGGATGGTCACCGGTTCGTGGCGCCGGACAATGGATTGCTGTCGTTTCTGCCGAAGGATGCCCGCTACGTGTCGCTGCCGGTCCCCGCGTCCGCCGCGGCGACGTTTCACGGCCGCGATGTGTTCGCCCCCGCCGCGGCTCGGCTCGCGACCGGCGCGGCGCTCCAGGACCTCGGCGCGCCGATCACCGATCCGTGCTTCACGCCGCTGCCGGTCGCCAAGCATGATCATCTGACCGTCATCGGAGAGGTGATCTATGTGGATCGATTCGGAACGCTGGTCACCAACATTCCCGGCGACGCGATCCAGCCGGGTGCCCGGATCCGGATCGAAGACTCCGAAGCCGGCTCGCTGCGCCGCACGTTCCGCGACGTTGCGCGCGGCGCGCTGGTGGCGTTCGTCGGCTCGGGGGGGACGGTGGAGATTGCCGTGCGAGACGGCAGTGCGGCGAGGATGCTGGGAGTGGGAGTCGGTGCGGAGGTGAGAGCCTGAGAAAATGCGTGGAAAGGCATAACACCTTCCCACGCATTTCTACGCCTTTCTACGGGTTTAGGCCTTCCAGCTGTCCGACGGCGTCGGCACCTTCACTTGCGCCATGACCCGATCGGCGAAACCGGCGGTCGGTGCAAAGTGCGGGAGCTGCACCAGCTCCAGGATCACCTTGCGCTCGCGCTGGGCTTCGACGCGGCACAAGGAGCACTCGGAAAGGTGCAAAGCCCGGGCGGCAGGGAGGAGGCCCTGTGCCCAGAGCTCGATTTCGTCGGTTGTGAGGTGCACGGTGATTTCAGTCATGGGGTGCCCTACGGCATAGGTTTGGGGCCGGTTTCAGTCGCGACGGTCTTCCAGGTAGCCACGCAATTCATTACGGGCCCGGTGGATATAGGTTTTCACCGTCCCCAGGGGGAGATCGAGGGTTTCGGCGATCTCCTCGTACGAATAGCCCTCCACATGTCGTAACAGAATGCACGACCGGTATTCGGGGCGCAGCCGCCCAATCGCCCGCTCGATCGCCGTGCCGAGCTCGCGGTTTTCCACCTCATCGAGCGGGCTCTCGCCCCGGTCACCGAGCTGCAAAGACGTGGCGCGCATCTGCTCCGGCGTCTCCGCGCTCGGCGCGCCATCGAGCGACAGCGTGTCGAGGTTCTTGCGCCGCAGGTGATCGATCGCGGCATTGTTCGCGATCTTGAAAATCCACGACGAAAACTTGAATTCCGGCCGATACGATTTGATGCCGTTCAGCACCTTGATGAACGTTTCCTGCGCGAGGTCTTCGGCGAGCGCGTGGTCGCGCACCATGCGGTAGAGCAGCGAAAACACCGGCCGCTCGTAGCGACGGACGAGTTCGCGGAACGCCGCGTCGTGTCCCTGATTTGCCCACGCGACCACCTGTTGATCGCTGGCGGCGCTCAGGTGGTCAGGCCTATCTTTCGCGCCTATGGGTCGCTCCGCTGCATATGTGCGAGACATGTTCACGGCGATCGCACCGCGCTACGACTTCCTGAATCATCTGCTCAGCCTCAACGTCGACCGCTCGTGGCGGCGCACCGCCGTCCAGCGCCTTGGCTGGGAGACGAAGCCGGACGGCACGTACCTCGATCTGTGCGCCGGCACACTCGATCTCGCCGCCGAGCTGGCGCGCCGCGACGGATTTCGCGGCCGCGTGATCGGGGCCGATTTCGTCGTTCCCATGCTGGCGCGGGGACGCGACAAGGCTCCGCGCACCGCTCCCGTCGCCGCCGATGCTCTGGCGCTGCCTTTTCCCGCGGCGCGGTTCGACGGTGCGCTGGTGGGATTTGGCGTACGCAACCTGGCCGACCTCGACGGCGGTTTGCGCGAAGCCGCTCGCGTGCTCAAACCGGGCGCGCGGTTCGTGATTCTCGAGTTCGCCACGCCCCGGTTCGCGCCGCTGCGCGCGGCCTACCTCTTTTACTTCCGGAGAATTCTGCCCGCCATCGGCCGGCTCGTGTCGAAACATAGGGAAGCGTATACCTACCTGCCAGAGTCGGTGCTCGCATTCCCGGAACCCGAGGCGTTGTCGCAGCGGCTGCACGCGGCGGGATTCTCGCGTGTCGGCTTCGAGCTCCTGACCGGCGGGATCTGCTCCGTGCACCATGCCACTCGATAACCTGCGCGAGTTTCTCGACGCGATCGACAAACGGGACACGCTCGTCCGCATCGAGCGTCCGGTGTCGATCGACAAGGAAATCACGGAGATCGCGGACCGCTGCATGAAATCCCCGGGCGGGGGCCCGGCGCTGCTGTTCGCGAAACCGGCGCTGCGCGGTGGAGCGGCCTCCCGATATCCCGTTGCCGTGAATCTGTTCGGCTCGGAGCGGCGCATGGCGCTCGCGCTCGGCGTCGACGGGCTCGACGACATCGCCGCGCGGATCAGCGAGCTGGTTGCGCTGAAAGTGCCGGAAGGATTGATGGGCAAGCTCGCGATGCTGCCGCGCCTCGCCGAAGTCGCGAAGTTTCCGCCGAAAACCGTCGGTCGTGCCGCGTGCCAGGAGACGGTGATCAAGGATGCGGACGTAGACCTCACGCAGTTGCCGGCGCCGATTTGCTGGCCCGAAGACGGCGGGCCATACATCACGCTCGGTGGCGTCATTACGAAGAATCCGGAGTCAGGAGTCAGGAATGTCGGGATGTATCGCGTGCAGGTGCTCGGCAAGAACGAGCTCGCGATGCATTGGCAGCGGCATAAAGTGGGGGCGGCGCATTGGCGCGTCATGGCGGAGCGCGGCGAGACCATGCCGGTGGCGATCGCGCTGGGGGGCGATCCGGCGAGCATCTACTCGGCCTCCGCGCCGCTGCCGCCGACGATCGACGAGTTCCTGTTCGCGGGATTTCTGCGCGGCGCGCCGGTGCGCCTCGCGAAGGCCGTGACGTCGGACCTCGAGGTCCCGGCGGAAGCCGACTTCGTCATCGAGGGCTACATCGATCCCCGCGACGAGCTCGTGCTCGAAGGCCCGTTCGGCGATCACACCGGGTTCTACTCGCTCGCCGACTACTATCCGAAGGTGCACGTCACCGCCGTGACGATGCGCGACGATCCCGTCTGGCCGCACACCATCGTCGGGCGTCCGCCGATGGAGGACTATTATCTCGGTCATGCGACGGAACGGATCTTCCTGCCGCTGCTGCGGCTGACGATTCCCGAGATCGTCGATCTTCACATGCCGGCCGAGGGAATTTTTCACAACCTCGTGTTCGTGAGTATCGACAAGCAGTACCCGGGGCAGGCGTATAAGGTGATGAACGGCCTGTGGGGACAGGGGCTGATGTCGCTCGCTAAAGTCATCGTCGTGGTCGACAAGGACGTGAACGTGCGCGATCCCAAAGAAGCGTGGTGGGTGGCGCTCAATCACATCGATCCCGAGCGCGACGTACGATTCACGATGGGACCGATCGACGTGCTCGATCACGCGAGCCGCGCGTTCACGTACGGCTCGAAGATGGGGATCGACGGCACGCGGAAGTGGAAAGAAGAAGGCTTCACCCGCGAGTGGCCCAGCAAGATCGTGATGGACGAGGCGACCAAGGCCCGGGTGGATGCGATGTGGCGCGAGTTGGGAATCAAATGACTCTACTGACGCGTCGCGAATTCACGGAGCTCACTTCGCTCGCCGTTTTGAGTGCGTTCTGGCCGCCTTTACCCAAAGGCTTCATGCTCGAAGAGACGACCGTCGCGCAGCTTCAGGACGGCATGAGCGCGGGCCGCCTGTCCGCCCGCAGTATCGCGAAGGCCTATCTCGACCGGATCGCGGCGCTCGATCGCAAAGGGCCGATGCTGCGCGCCATTCTCGAGACGAATCCCGATGCCCTGGCGATCGCCGACGCGATGGATGCAGAGCGGCGGCAGGGGAAGGTGCGCGGGCCGCTGCACGGCGTCCCGGTCATCATCAAGGACAACATCGACACGCACGACCGGATGCAGACCACGGCCGGGTCGCTCGCGCTCGAGGGCAACATCGCTCTGCGCGACGCCTTTATCGTGGAGCGACTGCGTGCCGGTGGCGCCGTCATTATCGCGAAAGCGAACCTCTCGGAGTGGGCCAACTTCCGGTCGAATCGCTCGTCGAGCGGGTGGAGCGGCCGCGGCCGGCAATGCCGCAATCCCTACGTGCTGGATCGCACGCCGTCAGGCTCGAGCTCCGGCTCCGCGGTGGCCGCGAGCGCCAACCTCTGCGCGGTCGCGGTCGGTACTGAAACGGACGGATCGATCATCAGCCCGGCCAATGCGTGCGGTCTCGTCGGCTTCAAGCCGACCGTAGGCCTCGTGAGTCGCGCCGGAATCATTCCAATTGCGCATAGCCAGGACACCGCGGGACCGCTGTGCCGCACCGTGGCCGACGCCGCCGCATTGCTCAGCGTGCTCGCGGGCGTCGATCCCCGCGATCCGGCAACGGGGCAGGCGGAAGGTCACATCGAGAAGGACTACACGACGTTTCTCGATTCGGCGGGGTTGAAGGGCGCGCGCATTGGTGTTCAGGCGCGAAACGGCAATAACCCGATCGTAGACAACGTGCTGGAGCTGGCGATAGCGCTGCTCAAGGCGCAGGGCGCCGAGGTCGTGGATCCCGCTCCGATCGAGACGGCGGGGCAGCTGGGGACGGCGGAGCGGGACGTGCTGCAGTACGAGTTCAAGGCTGATCTCAACGCGTACCTCGCGACCATGCCGTCGAACGTGAAGTATCGCACGCTGGCCGATCTCATCGCGTTTAACGACGCGAATAAGACCCTCGAGATGCCATACTTCGGGCAGGAGACCTTCATCGCGTCACAGGCGCGCGGGCCGCTCACGGAGCAGGCGTATCTCGATGCGCGCGCCAAGTGCATCGATCTCACGCGCGCGAAGGGGATCGATGCGACGATGGAGAAGTACAAGCTCGATGCGATGCTGGGCCCGTCGGGCGGCATCGCATCGATCGTCGATCTGGCGGGTGGGGGCGGCGGAGGAGGTGGGCCGAGCAGCTCGCAATTCCCGGCGGTCTCCGGGTATCCGCACATCACGGTGCCGGCGGGATTCCACATGGGTCTGCCGCTCGGCGTCTCGTTCTTCGGCCGCGCCTGGAGCGAGCCGGTGCTGGTTCGCGTGGCGTCTGCGTTCGAGCAGGCGAGCAAGGCGCGGCGCGCGCCGAAGTTCGTCCGGACACTGGAGCTGAGTTGAGCATGGCTGTCGGACGGGAAGGTCAGACGTTCGAGGGCGAATCCTTGTTCGTGCGGTACGTCAATTTCGTGAAGCTGCCGCACACTGTGTTCGCGCTGCCGTTCGCACTGCTCGGCGTGATCGTCGCCTCGTACCGGCATTCCGTGACGTGGCGCGCCGGGATTCTCGTCGTGATCGCGTTCACCGCGGCGCGCTTCGTGGCGATGGGATTCAACCGCATCGCGGATCGCCGCATCGATGCGCGCAACCCGCGCACGCAGGGCCGCGAGCTGCCGACCGGCCGGTTGACGGTGGCGCAGGCCTGGGCGGCCGTGATCTTTGCGATGGTGGTCTTCCTGTATGCGGCGTGGGCGCTGAATCCGCTGTGTGCCGCGCTCGCGCCGTTCGCGCTGATCTGGATCGCGACCTACAGCTACACCAAGCGCTTCACCGATTGGACGCACCTATGGCTCGGCGGCGCGCTGGCGATCGCGCCCGTGGGCGGGTACGTGGCGGTCACGGGCGCGTGGAGCGAGCCGTGGTGGCTCCTGCTCGTGATCGCGTTTGCCGTGATGTGCTGGGTCGCGGGGTTCGACGTGTTCTACGCGCTGCAAGACGAAGCGTTCGATCGGGCCCAGCGTTTGCGGTCGCTGGTGGTGCGGTTTGGGAAGGGGCCGGCGATCAGCCTGGCGAAGACGCTGCATGGCTTCGCGATCGTGGCGCTGCTCGCGTTCGGGTACGGCGCGCGGCTCGGTTGGCCCTACTATCTCGGCGTCGGCATCGGGGCGGGGATCATTGCCTGGGAGCACCGGCTGGTGAAGCCGGGGGATCTCTCGAGACTCAATGCTGCGTTTTTCACGGCGAACGGGATCGTCAGTATCGTCGTGTTTCTCGGGGCGCTGGTGGATCGAGTCCTATGAAGCACGGGAAACGGGACACGAGAAACGGGACACGTAAAAGCTCACGTGTCCCGTTTCCCGTTTCTCGTCTCCCGAAGCCGCCGCAACCACCCCGGCACCCCAAACGCTCCCCCACGCCCAATCGTCGCGGGCGCTAGGAGCTAGGGCGTCGGCTTCTCCTTGAACCCCGCGAGATCCAGCAGGAACGCGTACTCGAACGCCGCATCCCGCCACTGCTTGTAGCGGCCCGAGGCGCCGCTGTGGCCTGCTTCCATATTCGTGCGCAGGATCAAACGGTTCGAATCGGTCTTCATCGCGCGCAGCCGCGCGGTCCACTTCGCCGGCTCGACGTACAGCACCTGCGTATCGTACAGCCCCGCCGTGATCAGCATGTTGGGATAGGCTTTACGCTCGACGTTGTCGTACGGTGAGTACGACAGCATGTAGCGGTAGAACGTCGAGTCGTGCGGGTTGCCCCATTCGTCGTATTCGCCGGTCGTGAGTGGGATCGTCGAATCGCTCATCGTCGTGATCACGTCGACATACGGCACACCGGCGATGATGCCGCGCCACAGCTCGGGTCGCGCGTTGACGACCGCGCCCATCAGCAGCCCCCCGGCGCTCGCGCCGCGCGCGAACAGCCGATCCGATTTCGTGTAGCCCCGGCGAATCAGATCGTCCGCGACATCGATGAAATCGTTGAACGTGTTCTTCTTCTGGAGCTGACGGCCGTTCTCATACCACGCCCGGCCCATTTCCGAGCCGCCGCGAATGTGCGCGAGCGCGAACACAAAGCCGCGATCCAGCAGCGAGAGGCGATTGGACGAGAAGGTCGGATCACTGCTCGAGCCGTAGGAGCCGTACCCGGTAAGCAGGAGCGGCGCCGGGCGAGCGGTGCCCTTGCGATAGACGATCGACACCGGGACGCGCGCGCCATCGCGCGCCGTCGTGTAGACCCGCTCGCTCACATAGTTCGCGGGATCGAATCCACCGAGGATCGAGTCGCGCTTGAGCAGCGTTTTCTGCTTCGAGCGCATGTCGTAATCGTACGTCGAGTTCGGCGTCGTCAGCGACGTGTACCCGTAGCGCAGCAGCGGCGTGTCGAACTCGCGGTTCGTGCTGACATAGGCGAGATACGCCGGCTCGCCGAAGTCGAGGTAGTACTCGTTCTTTCCGGTCCAGGGGCGCACCCGCAGCTGCACCAGGCCGTCTTTGCGCTCGGTAACCACGAGATAATCCTTGAAGAACTCGAAGTCCTCGAGCAGCACATCGGCGCGGTGGGGAATCACTTCTTCCCAGTTATCGCGCCCGGGCCGCGACACCGGCGTGCGCAGCAGGCGGAAGTTCTGCGCGTGATCGTTCGACAGCAGATAGAAATAGTTGCCGAAATGATTGGCGTAGTACTCGTGCCCGCGCTGGCGCGGAATCAGAATCTTGAACGGCTGATCGGGCTGATCCGCCCGCACATAGCTGTACTCGGTCGCCATGGTCTGCGACGACTGGATCATGACGTACGCGCGCGACTTGGTCGTGAAGACGCCGACGTAATACGTCTCGTCCTTGTCCTCATAGACCATCTGGTCGCTCGCCGCCGCGGTGCCGAGCTTGTGGCGCCAGACCTGATACGGCCGCACGGTCACGGTATCGGCTTTTGTGTAGAAAATCGTGCGGTTGTCCTGCGCCCAGGCCAGGCCCCCCATGGCGCCCGGCAGGACATCGGACAGCATCGCGCCGGTGCGGAGATTCTTGAAGCGCACCGAGCCGACCCGGCCGCCGGTCGTGTCGACCATGAACGCGAGGAGGTCTTCACCCGAGCTGACGTCCCAGGCGCGAACGATGTAGGTCGGCTTACCCTCGGCCAGCTCGTTCACGTCGATCATGATCTCTTCGGGAGCGGTGAGGGAGCCGTGCTTGCGCGCGTAGATCGGATAGTTCTTGCCCTCGACCAGACGCGTGTAATAGAGGTAGCCGCCCTCGCGGAACGGGACGGACTGATCGTTCTGCAGCACCCGTCCCTTCATCTCTTCGTAGAGCCGCTCCTGGAGCGCGTCCGTGTGGGCCATCATCGCCTTGGTGTACGCATTCTCGGCCTCGAGGTAGCGGATCACCTCGGGGTTGCTGCGCTCCTTGAGCCAGTAGTACTCGTCGGTGCGCGTCTTGCCGAACTCATTGAAGGTGTGCGGCCGCACGGCGGCGACGGGCGGGGTGGGCGCGGTGGCGGCCGAGTTGCCGTTGACCGGCGCCTGTTGCGCCGCCACACCGAGTGGCAGCAGGGCGGCGAACGCGATGCCGAGCGAGCGAATGCGTGCGAACATCAGAGCCTCGAAAAGATGCGGATAACTCGAATTGACATCTGCGCATCTCCCCACGCCAGAGGGTATGTTTCGGACCGTGCCAACCCCTGACACTCCGCTGATACTCGCGATCACCGGCGCGTCCGGCGCGCCGTACGCCGTGCGCTTGCTCGACGCACTCGCGAAGCATCGCGTCCCCACCTGGCTGCTGATCTCCACACACGGCTGGCGCCTGCTCGCTGAAGAGTGCGGCATCAAGGACGAAGCCGGGCTGCGCAAGGCCACCGGAGAGTGGGATTGCATCCGCCTGTTCAACGACGCCGATCGCGGCGCGCAGCCGGCGTCGGGCTCGGTGCACACGCTCGGCATGGTCGTGTGCCCGTGCTCGATGGGCACGATGGCCGCGATCGCGCAGGGCACGAGCCGCTCGTTGATCGAGCGGGTGGCCGACGTCACGCTCAAGGAACGGCGCAAACTGGTGCTCGTGCCGCGCGAAACGCCGCTGTCGCTCGTGCACCTGCGCAACATGACGCTCGCCGCCGAAGCGGGCGCGGTGATTCTTCCGGCGGCACCCGGCTTTTACCAACGCCCCAAACAAATCTCCGAGCTCGTGGACTTCGTTGTGCAGCGCATCGTCGATCACTTCGGTCTCGAGATCAAGCTCGTCCCATCGTGGCAGGGCTGAACGTGGATCCACGGGAGCTGCTGGCGCGCGACGTGACGCCCGAGCTGTATCGCGAGATCCGCGAGCTCTGGAAGGCGCACTCCATCGCCGAAGACCGCCGTGACCTTCCAGGGCTGATTGCGACGCTCACGCCCGATTGTGTGTACGAGGTGGTGGGACGAGAAGGGGCCAGGTGGGAAGGTCATGCGGGCGCGACGCAGTTCTACCTGGGGCTGCTGGGAGCGTTTCCCGACATTCACTTCGATCTCCAGCAGATTGTGATCGGGCCTCAGGGGGTATGTGAGGAAGCGACCGTAACGGGGACGCACAAGAACAGCTGGCTGTCGTACCCTCCGTCGGGGGACAAAGTCGAGTTTCGCGTCGTGATCTTCTTTCCGTGGGACGTACGCGCGAAGAAATTCAGCGGCGAGCGCGTATTCGCTTTTCTGTGATCCTACTCCTTCTCTTGTTCCAGCTGGCGGATTCGCTCCCGCCCAAGCCCCGACCGGCGCCGGCCGCCTGGCGCAACCTGATCGGGGCCTACCTGCGCGGGAGCGATACCGTCTACGTCTCCGAGGACGGGGGAGCGTTGTTCGCGCATGCGGACTCGCAGCATGTAGCGCTCAGCGGTCCGAAGGATTCCGTGTTCAGGGTGTGGAAACGCCTGCAGCTCGGCCCCGCGAAGGGCGGGCAGCTGCGGCTGCAGCCGGTGCAACCGGTCGCCGAGCTGCTGCGCGCCGATCGCGCGCTGACGCCGCCCGCGGAGAGCGGGACGTTTTTGACGCCCGATCTGGTGGAGCCTGTCGCGCTCGATTCGAGCATCCACCTCGACATCCGCTACGCCACCACTAACAACTTTCTGAGCAGTGTCTTTTACGCGTCGCCGCGCGCGTTTCTGCAACGCCCCGCGGCCATGGCTCTGGTCCGGGCATCGCGCGTCCTGCGGCCGCTCGGCTACGGCCTTCTGATTCACGATGCATATCGGCCGTGGTATGTCACGAAGGTGTTCTGGGACGCGACTCCGCCCGCCTCGCACTGGCTCGTGGCCGACCCGGCGAGCGGCTCCAAGCACAATCGCGGCGCGGCGGTGGATATCACGCTGTACGACTTGAAGACGCGCGCGCCGGTCGAGATGCCGTCCACCTACGACGAGGCGACGCCTCGCGCCTCCGCCGACTTTCCCGGCGGCACGTCGTTGCAACGCTGGCATCGCGCGCTCCTGCGACAAACGCTGGAACGCGAAGGATTCGCCGCGAATCCCAGCGAGTGGTGGCACTTCGACTTTCACGGCTGGCAGCAGTATCCGATTCTCAACATCGCGTTCGAGGCTTTGCAGGACACGACGCGCTACACGCACGCCGACACGTTGCGCGGCTCGAACGGGCCCGCGCGCGCGTGGTGGGACGCGCAATTCTACGATCTGCACGTCGCGGTGAATCCGCGCGACTCCAGCATCACGGGCTGGAATCGCATGACGTACCGCGTGGTGCAATCAGGACGTGAGATGCAGATCGATCTGCAGCCGCCGCTCACGATCGACAGCATCGTCCAGGCCGGGCGCAAGCTCAAGTTCCGGCGCGACGGGAATGCGTTCTTCGTCGCACTCACCGCCGCGCAGCGCGCCGGGAGCTCGGCGAACGTCACCGTGTGGTATCACGGCAAGCCCAGGATCGGAGCGCGTCTGCCGTGGGACGGCGGCTTCACCTTCCAGCGCGACAGTCTGGGCCGGCCGTGGATCGCGACCGCCAACGAAGGGCTCGGCGCGAGCGTGTGGTGGCCGCTCAAGGATTACCTGGCGGACGAGCCCGACAGCCAGCGCATCGCGATCACGCTCCCCGATTCTCTCGTCGATGTCTCGAACGGACATCTCCGCAGCACGAGCCGCAATCGTGACGGCACGACGACGTACGAGTGGTTCGTCACGAGTCCGATCAACAGCTACAACGTGACGATCAACGCGGGGCGTTACCGCCATTTCAGCGACACGCTGGCGGGTGAAGCGGGCAAGCTGTCGCTCGACTACTGGGCGCTCGACTACCATGTCGACACGGCGCGCGGGCAGTTCAAGCAGGTCATTCCGATGCTGCAGTGTTTCGAGCATTGGTTCGGCCCGTATCCGTGGTACGCCGACGGCTACAAGCTGATCGAGACGCCGCACCTCGGCATGGAGCATCAGAGCGCCATCGCCTACGGCAACCATTTCCTCAACGGCTATCGCGGCCGTGATCTGTCGGGCACGGGACTCGGACTGCAGTGGGATTTCATCATCGTGCACGAGAGCGCGCATGAATGGTGGGGCAACAATATCTCGGCCCGGGATCACGCGGACATGTGGGTGCACGAGAGCTTCGCCAATTACGCCGAGGGGATTTACACGGAGTGCCGGCTGGGCAAAAGCGCCGGTGCCGCGTACATGATCGGCGCGCGGCGCGGCGTGCGGAACGACCGGCCGGTCATTCCGGCGTTCGGCGTGAACGCGCAAGGCTCGGGCGACATGTATCCCAAGGGCGGGAACATGCTGCACACGATCCGCGCGATCATCGACGATGATGCCAAGTGGCGCGAGATCCTGCGTGGCCTGAACAAGACGTTCTCCCATCAGACGGTGACGGGGAAGCAGGTCCAGGACTACATCAGTCGCGAAGCTGGGATCGACCTCAGCAGGGTGTTCGCGCAGTACCTCACCACGACGCAGATCCCGGTCTTCGAGTACCGCGTTCAGGGCAACACCCTGTCGTACCGCTGGGCGAAGGTCGTGGCCGGGTTCGACATGCCGGTCCGCGTCAGCATTCCCGGGATGGGAACGCGGCTGCTGCATCCGACAGACGGGTGGCAAACATTGGAAGCCTCGCCACGCGCCGGCGAGTTGAGCGTCGACGAGAACTTCTACGTCACCGGGTCGCTGCTGAAGTGAGGCTCGGCATCATCTCGGATACGCACGGCATGCTGCGGCCGCAGGTGTTCGAGATCTTCAAAGAAGTCGATCACATCCTGCACGGTGGCGACGTAGGGCGCAGCGATCTTTTGATAGAGTTGCGGGCGTTGGCGCCCGTTACGGCGGTGTATGGCAACAGCGACGGCTTCGATTTGCGCGCGCAGCTGCCGCAGGTCGCCGAGATCGAGCTGGACGGGTTTCCCATCGTGGTGACGCACGGCGACCAGTTCGGCAGTCCGACTCCCGCCAAACTGCATGACGCCTTCCCCAACGCCGACATCATCATTTTTGGGCATAGCCACAAGCCGCTGCTCGAGCTCGTGGACAAGACGGTGACGGTGATGAACCCGGGTGGGGCGGGTGCGCCGCGGTTCGGCATTCCGCCGAGCGTGGGGATTCTGGAGCTCGAGCCGGGGATTCCACCGAGAGGGAGGATTGTGTCCTTGGAATGACGCATGGCATGATCGTGCTGCTTCCTGCTGTTTAGCTACTCGATTCGATGGTTCCCGATCCCTCATGCTGTCAGCTTGCATGGAGCGAGCCGCTTCCATGTTGCTCCAGAGGGATCACTATGTCCCGTTTACTGCGTATCCGAGTCGGTCTGGCATTGTGTACCGCGACGGTTATTGCGAGTGCCGCGTGCGCGGCTGATCCTGCCAAGGTCGTCCAGCCTCCGCCACCGCCCCCACCGCCCCCACCGCCGCCACCGCCGCCACCGCCGCCACCTCCAGGCCCCGCGGGTTACGACGTGATCGACCTCGGCACGCTGGGCGGGGGGTTGTCACTCCCGTACGCACTGAACGACAGTGGCGCAGTGGTCGGCTACAGTACGACTGCGACCGGCGAGCCGCATGCGTTCCTATGGAGAGATGGCGCGATGCAGGACTTGGCGACGGGCTTGCCGATCAGCATCGCGCAGATGATCACGAATGATGGCCGCATCGCGGGGATTGGCCGCACCACGGATGACGGCGACGTTCATGTGTTTCAGTGGAGCAACGGCGTGACGACGGACCTCGGCGCTTTTGCTGGGTCCAATTCGCAGGTCACCGTGACCGGCCTCCGCACAACCGCCCTGCTTGCCTGGCGGCGCAACGAGATGGATCGATTCGAATCCTCGATCTGGCGCAACGGTGTAAAGGAGCTCATCGATGGCTTGTACGCACCAGGGAATCCGGGTGGGGAGGCACAAGCCGCCGCCATGAACGACAGCCGGCAAGTCGTTGGTGCCAGTCTCATGCCGGGGTTCGCTGTTCACGATGTTTACCATCCGTTTATCTGGGAAAACGGCGTCACACGCGATCTGGGGGTGCTCCAGGAGTTTCCATGCGAGGAGCACCCGGAGTTGAGTTGCGGCGATGGCCGAGCGATGGACATCAATGATCGCAGTCAGGTCGTCGGCATCAGCAACGACAGTACTTATCAATGGCATGCCGTATTGTGGTCCGAGGGTTCGATCCACGACTTGGGCCTCGGTGTGCCGTTGACTATCAACAACGCGGGGGATATTGCCGGCAATCGCAACTTGTCTTACGGAAATGTCCCCGGCCAAGCCGCTGCGGGGTACTTTTGGCGCACTGGCACGCGAACCGATATTGGGTCGCTTGGTGGCGCGACGGTCGTCGTGGCGATGAATGGGCAGAGCACACTCGTGGGAACGAGTCTGGCACCGGACGGGAGACCGCATGTGTTCGTGTGGAAGCCGGGCCAGTCCAACCCCAGCGACCTGGGGACAGGCCCCGGCGATACGCCGGGGCTCGGCGCAATGGCGGTTGCAATCAACGAACGGGGAGATGTTGTCGGCTATACCTGCGACAACTTCACGACAGACGGCCTTTGCACTGGGAATCCCAGAGCGGTTCTGTGGAGGCGCAAGGCTGCTGAGCGTCTTGCTGGCGCTTTCAGCCTGCGGAGGTAGAGCGTCGACACCGTCGCCGGCGCCAGTAATCGAGCGCCACTCGCCCGCGCCATCCCCCGTATCATCCCCGACATTGAGTGATCTGCTACGTGACGACCTGGCCGCGGACTCTGCTTTCCCCTGGTCCGCGGCGCGACGCCTTACGTGGAACGATTTCCGAGGACGGCCCCCCGCCGAGGGTGAGGAGGTCGCGAAAACCGCCTATACGCTGTTCTATGGCTGGAAATGCCGCGGCGAGGTCTTCGATTTCCGTGCGATCGCCGCGTTCCGGCCCCGGCAGTCCTGGGTCAAGGCGGTAGTGCTGAAAGACTCTGTCGCCCGCCGAAGCACGCTCAGACACGAGCAGACGCATTTCGATCTCGCCGAACTGCACGCGCGGCGCGTCCAGCGCTACTTCGAGATGCTGGCGGGCGCATGCCGCAAGACGGATCAAGAGCTCACGGCTCTCGCCAGGCGTTTGATCGAAGAAGAGAAAGCCGAACAGCGCCGATACGATGTCGAGACTGACCACGGACTGCGGTTAGACAAGCAAGCGGCATGGACCGACGAAGTTGCGCGGCGGCTGCGATGAGTTCGGGACCCGACTCCTGCCACGCTGCACGACGCATTTCCGCATGCAACCCCCGCTCGCGCGCACGCACCTTGCACTACCTGGAGCCACCCTCGACTCCGGGACTCTTGCATGTCGTATCGATTCCGTTCGCGGACGGCCTTCTTCAGTGTCAGCGCCGTCGTAGCGATGACAGCGTGCAGTAAAACAAATCCGATCGCCCCGTCGAGTGATGCAGATCCAATCTCGCCGACCACGCGATACGAAATGATCGACCTCGGCTTGCTGGGGAGCAGCGGCATCCTGTACGGCGCTATCGACGCGCAGGGGCGGGTGACGGCGTACGGCTCAGGCAGCGATCGGTTGCACGTGTACCGTTGGCAGAACGGAGTCGCGAGCGATTTAGGATCGCTTCCGGGCGGGATGAGCGTCGCCCTCTCGCCCAGCGGGCTGGTGGCGGGAACCGCGTGCTCCCACGATACCGATATCTGCACGTTCTACCTCTTCAACGAAGGCAGCGTTACGACGCTGGAGACGAGCGGCGCGGCGTACGTCACCGAAAGCCGCGTGCACTCCGTCTCCGATGACGGAACGGTGACGGGCGTCGTGGACTACCGGGATCGCGTAGCCGGAGTCTTCTGGCGCAACGGCGTCCGGTTGGAATTGCCGGCCGTCGATACGGTCCATACCAGGGTCACGCCGGGGGCAATCAATCGAGGTGGGCAGCTGATCGGGCAGGCCCTCGATACGAACCTGCGTCAGGCCCGTCCCTATCTCTGGCAAGCGGGCGCGGCGCGCGATCTCGGAGGGTTGTTCGACAGGCCTTGCTCGGAGCCTTCTCCCAGTTGCGGCAACGCCCAGATTTCCGCCATCAACGATCACGGGGATGCCGTAGGTCTCAGCTGGAATGATGCCGACACCGGCCGCGCGGTCATCTGGAAAAACGGCGGCCCGCCCCGGGATCTCGGAATGCTTCCGGGCCAGTTCACCATGGCGCAGGGACTCAACCAACGCGGCGACATCTATGGATTCGGCGGGCCCGATCACTGGTGGGTCTTGATCGACGGCACGCTGTTCGAGCCGGGGAACGCTGCCGGCACGTTCTCGCATCCGTCCGGAATGAGCGAGCTCGGCGATGTCGTGGGGTCTCTTCGCACTGGCGATGGACCCGCGCGTTCGTTCGTGTGGCACAAAGGGACGATCACCGACCTCGGCGCGGGACCGGCAGGTGCCCAGTTTGGAGAAGCGATCAGCATCAACGCGCGGGGCGAAGTTCTGGGCCTTTACGTGAATCAGAATTCCCAACAGGGACTCGTGCTGTGGCGTCCGGTCAGAGGAAGCTCGGATTAGAAAACGACTGATTCTTTTGGTCTAAGTCGCGCGTTTCGCATAGCACGGAGTTTGCGGCACAACTTCGCAACTCTTGTGTTCAGGCCCATGTCGCGCCTTTCGTTGGTCGCTGCTGCACTCCTCTTGTGCGTCGCATGTGATAGTGGCTTGCCGGTGCAGCCGCCACCGCCGCCTCCGGTACCTCCTGCTCCACCGCCACCGCCACCGCCACCGCCACCGCCACCGCCACCGCCCCCCCCGGTCAATCGGCCGCCCGTGGCCAGCTTGATCGGTCCGTCGACAGCACGCGAGGGAGCGTTCGTCAATTACGACGCTCGGCAGTCGAGCGATCCGGACGGCGATCGCATCTCCTACGTCTGGATCACCGGGGACGGACGCACGTTCCCCGATCCGAACGGCCAGATGGGATGGCAATACGCGAACAACGGGACTTACACCGCTTCGGTCATCGTCACCGACGAACACGGGGCCGTGGACACGGCCAGTAGCACGGTCGCCATCTCCAACGTTGCGCCGCTGATTGAGAGGATCGAGCCAGCCGCGCACCAGGCAATCGGCGACCATGGCCGCCTGAAGTTGTGGGTTGCCGATTCCGGTTGGACCGATACGCATTTCATTACTGTCCGGTGGGGAGACGGGGCGAGCGACAGCTTCTCGGCGAGTCAGATCGTCTATATGGCGGCCGTCGACAGCGCAACGCACGCCTACTCGAGCGCTGGGGAGTACTGGATCGCCGTCACGGTTCGCGATGACGACGGCGGCAAAGACTCAACGACCGCTCCTTCCCCAGTTGTGGTGTTTGACTCCCATGAGCGCAAGACCATCGCAGGTTATGAAACACGCGACATCGGAACGCTTGGGGGGAACTCCGCCCTCCCAATCGATTTCAATGACCGTGGCGAAATCGTGGGCTCGAGCCTCACTGCGGAAGGACCGACGCACGCTTTCTTGTGGGATGGCGGTATGATGCGGGATCTGGGAACGCTGGGATACCTTCAGAGCGAGGCTCAGCGCATCAACAACGCGGGGTTGATCGCGGGTGTCGTCTGGAGCGAGAGCGGTGAGGAGTACCCCCGCTTGAGTCTCGCAGCGACGTGGAGCGATGGTATTGGAACACTTCTCAATGGTCCGCTTCGAGCAGTCGTAGCCCAGTCTATGAACAACGCAGGCGACGTCCTTTTCAGCGCGGTGGGCCACGAGTCGTCAAAGAATCTGTTATGGCATGACGGTGCCTGGCGAGACTTGGGCTATTACTCACAAAAAGAGCCCAATGCCGCGGATATGAACAACGATGGGCAGATGGTCTTTCGCCAGGGCTTTCACGCCCGCCTCTGGGAAGACGACTCAGTTCATAACCTCGGCGTTCTATCCTGGCGCTGCGCGGGGGATCCTGAATGTGGCTGGGCCTTCGCCATGGACATCAATGAAACCGGACAAATCGTCGGGACGAGCAGTGACACAGGGAAACTCAATCGTTTCGTGGTGTGGAAGAATGGAACGATCCAGCCCCTCGCGTTGGTTCCATCGACAAGCTCAGTCTACTGGCAGCAGCACGCATACATCAACGATCGCGGCCAGATCGCTGTCTCCTCGGGAGGGCAAGCGTTCTTCTGGAGCGATGGGAATCGTCAGACATTGGTCGCCCCGGGCGGACACCTCGAGGTTACGGGTTTGAGCGAGGACGGAAATGTTGTCGGCCACTTCATGTCGGCGCCGAAAGAGCAGCACGTCTTCCTTTGGTCGAAAAGCCGCGGGTTTGTCGATTTAGGAACCGGACCGCACGGGTTCTCCGCGGCGTGGGCAGTCGGCATCAATGCGCAGGGCGATGTCCTGGGCTACGCTGGGATATGCACGCCAAGCTATGGCGATGCCTGCTTCAGGCCGGAGCACGTGCGCGCGATCGTGTGGCATCCCGCGAGTCCCTAGCGGGCCCCCCCGTTTCCGTGCGGCGGGCCGCTCGCCGCGTTGCGTCGTTTTTGCCGATCGGTCATGATGATGTTGAGCAGCAGCACGAGACCACCGGCGGCGGCGCCAAGGAAGAACACCATCGCGAGTCCGGGATAACCCCAGATTCTGAACGACGTCGGCACCTGCATCAGCATGGCCGCGCCCACGATGAGCGCCGCGAGTACGAGACCCACCGTGATCCGGTTCGCTACGGTCTGCAGCCCCCCCATCAACCCACCCGCGTCGATTCCCGTATCGATCTTGAATCCAATCTTGTTGCTCGCGGTCGCGTCCAGGATCTTGTTGACCCGCGACGGCAGCCGCATCACGAGGTCCTTCATCTCGAGCAATCCGGCGTACACGTTCCCCGGGGACATCGATTTCACCATGCGCTGGCGCATGATCTTGGATGAATTCCGCTTGATCGATGTACTGGGGTCGAACTCCGGTGCGAGCACCCGCCCGATTCCATCGAGATTGAGCAGCGCCTTACCGAGCACCGTCAGCTCCTGCGGCATCCGGATGCCTACTTCACCCGCCTGCTTGGCCATGTCGAGGAAGACTTTCCCAACCTGCAGCTCACCCAGCGTGCTATCCTGCGTCTGGGATACGACGTCTTCGACCCGCTCGCGGAACTCCTTCTCGTCGAATTCCTCTGTGGTCTCACCGATCTTGATCGCGATATCGGAAACCTCGTCGGCCCGTCCCTCGCTCACAGCCAGCACCATCTGCAGCAGATGCTCCTGCAGCCGTGGACCGATGCGATCCACCATCCCGAGATCGAGGAGCGCAATGCGCCCGTCGTCGGTGAGAAACACGTTGCCGGGATGCGGATCGGCGTGGAAGAAGCCGTCCACGAAAATCTGTTTCAGGTAGGCGCGGAACAGATCCTCGGCCAGCGCGTCTCCGTCTGCTTCCAGAAGCACCACGGGACTGACACCGTCGATTTTGTTGCCGGCGATGTAGTCCATGGTCAGCACGCGCGCAGAACTGTAATCGGGAACCGGCCGCGGCACGACGATCCGCTCGAACTCGGCGAGATTGTCGGCGAGCAGCGTCAGATTGCCCGCCTCGCGGCGGTAGTCGAGCTCGGCGAGCAGCGTCTTGTGAAATTCCTCGACCATGCCGCTGAAGTGATACCGCTTGCCGACCTTGGTACGGCGATCGAGCACCGCCGCGATCTCAGCGAGAGACGCGAGGTCTTCGATGACCTGGTCCCGGATGTTCGGTCGTTGGACCTTCACGACGACTTGGCGCCCGTCCCGCAGCGTCGCGCGATGTACCTGGCCGAGAGAGGCCGCGGCCAGCGGCTCGGTCGAGAACTCGCCGAAGGCTTTCGAGATCCGCACGCCCAGCTCTTCCGTGACAATGGCCTCGACTTCCTCATACGAGAACGGCGTGACCTTGTCCTGCAGGCGGGTCAGTGCCTCGATGTATTGGGGCGGCAAGAGATCGGGTCGTGTGGAGAGCAGCTGACCCAGCTTGATGAACGTCGGGCCCATCGCCTCCAGGTCCGTCGCCAACTCTTCCGCCTTAGGATCGACCGGTCCGACAGCGCCGTTGGCGGGCTTGATCTCGTCGTCCCACCCGGCTTCCCGGACAACGTCCGAGCGGCCGTACTTGACCAACAGGACGGCAATGTCCTTGTAGCGCTTGACGTGGGCGAGTTTCAGCGAAGTGCTCATGCGTCGTTCCGGCAGGCCGAGGATTAATTCAAATTCGCTGCGGGCCTTCCGGAATTGCATCGGTCATAGGGAGTAAGGCTTCTGGTGTCAGCGGTCGAGCCGAAATAACTCCACGTCGTCGTTCGGACGGCCCATGCACAAGTCGCGGACGATGCGAGCCGCCACGGCTCCGAACGTGATTCCGTTCGCCCCGTAGCCGAGAGCGTAGAGCGCCTGAGGACAGCTCGCGAGCGGCCCGATGTAGGGTAATCCGTCGCGCGTCTCACCGAAGGTCCCCGCCCATGTGAACGCCGTCTGCGTCTCGAGCGTGGGCAGCCATTTGCGCAGCTGCTTCTCGAGCCTGCGCGTGCGATCGGGCATGAACCGGTCACGCCAGGCCGGATCCTTGAACGGCATATCCGCCCCGCCGATCATGACTCGGCCGTCCTCGGTCGGGCGCATGTAACCGTACGGTCGGGCTGTCTCCCACACCATGCACGCGCCTTTCCATGGACCAAGGTCGTCGAGTGGCTCGGTCACGAGCGCGTATGTGCTGTGCAGCGCCACCATTCCCGCTCGCAACTCCGGCGGCATCTCGTAGCCCATGGCGTACACGACCCAACGCGCTCGCGTGGATCCGTGGTCGGTTGCCACGATCAGACCGCGTCCTTCGGGGCGAACGTCTCGCGCCGGATTGCGGGAGAGGACCTGCGCCCCACGGCTGATCGCCCGGCGCAGCAGCGCGCGCGTGAACCGAACCGGATCCAGGAGGCCGGCCGTGCCCGTGTGAATCGCGCCATAGGAGGGAAGCCCATAGGTCTGCTCGACCTGGCCAGGCGGCCAGTACTCCGCATCCAGATCATAGCGTTGCCGCCATGCCGCCTCTTCCTGCAGCCGTTTCGTATCTTGGCGCTTGGTCGCGAGCAGGATGCTTGGAGATCGTGCAAACCCGACAGGCTCGGGCAGGGTGGAGGCGATGGACGCCAGGTCGTGAACGGCGGCCTGACTCACGCGATAGGCGCGCGCGGCTTGCGACTCTCCGATCATCCGGCTGAGTTCCACCAGACGGATGTCCAGCTCATAGGTGAGGAGGGACGTGCTGGCGGCGGTGCTACCGCAAGCGGGGGCGCGACGGTCCAGCACGACGACCGACAGTCCTTCCGCGCTCAACCCATCGGCGACCAGAGCGCCGGTTATCCCGGCGCCGATCACCACGACATCGGCGGACTCGGGCGGAGACCCGGGTCGCCCCAGTTCCTCCAGACCATCATTGAGCAGCCAAAAGGGCGCGCCCGAATGCAACCGCACGGATTTAGTCCTTTCCGGCCGTCCGACCGATGGTTCCATGAGGCGACGTCCCGGTACGTTTCCTGCACATATCACGAGACGGAGTTAGCCATATGTCGCTGGAAACCATGCAGGAACTGCTGATACACCAGCTCAAGGACATTTACAGCGCCGAGCAGATGCTCCTGAAGGCGCTGCCGAAGATGCAAGAAAAGGCCTCGACCGAAGAGCTGGCCACGGCATTCGGCGCCCATCTGGTTGAGACGAAAAATCAGGTGGCGCGACTCGACCAGGCGCTCAAGATCCTCGGTGAGCAGCCGGGCGGGGTGAAGTGCAAAGCAATGGAAGGGCTCATCGCGGAAGCGCAGGAGATCCTCGATGAGGATGGCAACGAGACCGTAATCGACGCGGGCATCATCGCAGCCGCCCAGCGCGTCGAGCACTACGAGATCTCGGCCTACGGTTCGGCGAAAGCCTTTGCGGCCCTGCTCGGACTCTCCGACGTAGTGGAGCTGTTGAACGAGAGTCAGCAGGAAGAGACGTCGGCAGACAAGAAATTGTCGCTGATCGCCACGACAGAGGTGAACGCGCGCGCCGCAGGAACGGACCCCAGCATGGCGGCTAAAGCGTAATCTTCAGCCTCGCGGGTTGGACGTGACTGACATTGCCGTTCAAGTACAAGAGCTGATCGATCCCCAGGGGGCCAGCCGCCCATCGCGGCTGGTCCCTTTTGCGTCCCATCTCCTGATCCCGCTGCTCGCCGCGATCCTCGCCGTGCTGGGCATCGCGGGACTGCAGTTCGCGAGCAGTTTGCTGGTGCCAATCGTGGCCGCGGTGCTGCTGACCCTGCTGCTCGGACCTCTCGTGCGCTGGATGTGCCGGTTCGGTGTCGTGGAGCCGGTGGCGGCTGCAATCATCGTGTTTGGGACCGTGATCCTGATCATTTCCGCCATCGTCGTGTTGGCGGGACCCGCGACGGAATGGCTGCGCCGGGCCCCCGCCACGATGCATCAGGTCGAGGAAAAGCTTCGATCGATCGAACCGCTGAGCGTGATCCAGGCGACCGCGATGAGTCTCGCGCATCTCACCGGCGCCGCGGGCGATTCGTCGGCCGCGACGATCCAGGTCGTTCCGCCGGGACCGCTCTCGGAGATGGGCTGGACCACCGCGCACGTGGTGGGCGGTCTCCTGAGCGTCGTGTTCCTGACCTTCTTCCTGCTCGCGTCCGGCTCGATGTTCCGGCGCAAGGTCGCCTACCTCGTGCCCGGCGGCGTGCAGCGCACGCGCATGAAACGGGCATTGTACGAGATCGAGCAGCAGATGTCGCGCTATCTGCTGATCAACACGCTCATCAGCATCGGGTTTGGACTT
>Ga0070680_100000377_pt1 | contig 30109 bp, 34 predicted proteins | sample KBSC73BmetaG_FD_64672 | JGI IMG/M metagenome (GOLD analysis project Ga0070680, IMG submission 64672) | Corn rhizosphere microbial communities from Kellogg Biological Station, Michigan, USA - KBS C7-3B metaG | ecosystem: Host-associated > Plants > Roots > Rhizosphere | place: USA: Michigan...
CGAGTTGCGCGCCACTTCGAGCGGCGGCAGCTCGACCGCCGTGATCAGATCGCCGGGCTCGAGAGTGGTGTCGCGCTGCGGTTCGTGGCCCGGCAGGCGGTGCAGCTCGCGAAGCGCGATCGTGCGCTCGCCGGCGGCGCCCTGCACCTCCACGGTCGCGTCGAGAGCCACGAGCGCCACCGCCATGTCGGAGGGGTGCGTGGCCACGCAGTGCTCGGAGTGGCCGATGATCGCGAGGTTGCGGTGGTCGCCGTCGATCGCCGGGCAACCCGAGCCCGGCGCGCGCTTGTTGCAGGGCTTGGACACGTCCTGGAAGTACGAGCAGCGCGTGCGCTGGAGCAGGTTGCCGCCCACGGTGGCGAGGTTGCGGAGCTGGCCGGACGCGCCGGACAGGAGCGCGTGCGAAAGCACCGGATAGCGCTCGCGCACCCTCCGGTCGGCGGCCAGCTGGGCGTTGGTCACGGTGGCGCCGATCCGCAGCCCGCCGCCCGGCCGCTCGGAGATGTCGCGCAGCGGCAGGCGCGACACGTCCACAAGCCGGTCTGGCGTCTCCACACCGAGCTTCATCAGGTCCACGAGGTTCGTGCCGCCGCCGAGATAACGCGCGCCGTCGCCGTCGCGGGTCAGCGCCGCCACGGCGCCGGACGGATCGTCCGCGCGCTCGTACTCGAACGGCCTCACCGCGCCACGTCCTCGATCGCGGCCACGATGTTCACGTAGGCGCCGCAGCGGCAGATGTTGCCGCTCATGCGCTCGCGGATCTCCTCGGCGGTGAGAGGCACCTGCTCGGCGGCCAGGTCGCCCGACACGGCGCTCGGCATGCCCGCCTCGTGCTCGGCGAGCATGGCCGTGGCCGAGCAGATCTGGCCGGGCGTGCAGTAACCGCACTGGAAGGCGTCGCGCTCGATGAACGCGGCCTGGAGCGGGTGAAGCTCGTCGCCTTGCGCGAGGCCCTCGATGGTCACGATCTCGGCGTCCTGGTGCGCGACCGCCAGCGCCAGGCAGCTGTTCGCGCGCTTGCCGTCGAGCAGGATCGTGCATGCGCCGCACTGGCCGTGGTCGCAGCCTTTCTTCGAGCCGGTCAGGCCGAGGCGCTCGCGCAGAACGTCGAGCAGCGTGGCCCGGACGTCCGCGTCGAGCCGGTGCTGCTCCCCGTTGACGGTCAGCGTGATTTCCACCTGCCGAAGGGTAGGCACCGCTCCCGGCTACCCAGGAGTCGGGCTGCTTACGCACGGGTCATCCCACGAACGTCCGGACCGATTGAGTCGCCTCGTGGGGGTAGCCGGTCAGCAGGTTGAAGCAATCGAACCAGGAGGTTTCGATGTCCACGCAGGCAACTGCTCACAATGGCGCAACGACTCATGAGCTGGGGGACTGGCGCGATGCCACGCGCGTGTTCCTCCAGCCCATCGCCGCGCCGTCGATCCTCGGCTTGTTCGGCTTCGCCGGCGCGACGTTCATGGTCGCCGCGCATCTCGCGCACTGGTATGGCGACGCCCTGTCGCTCAACTACATCTGGCCGTTCGCGGCCACGTTTGGCGGCATCGCGCAGTTCGCGGCAGCTCTCTGGGGCTACCGCGCCCGCGATGGCCTCGCCACCGCGATGCACGGGATGTGGGGCGCGTTCTGGATGGGGTTCGGAATCCTGTTCCTGCTCAACACGCTGCACGCGATCACCGTGCCGACCGGCCAGTTCGTGCCGTTTGGCTACTGGTTCCTCGTGCTGGCCGTGATCACGGGCTTGGGCGCCATCGCCGCGCTGGGGGAGAGCCTCGGCTTCTTCGCCGTGCTCTCGCCGCTCGCGGTGGGCTCGGCGTTTGTCGCGATCGGCTATCTGACCGGTGTGGGTGGCTGGCTTCAGGCCGGTGGCTGGGTACTGCTCGCCTCGTCCTGGATCGCCACGTACGTGGCCAGCGCGCTGATGATGGCAAGCACCTTCGGGCGCACCATCTTGCCGCTTGGCAAGTACCGGCGGGCGGCCAACGTGCCGGGTGAGAAGTTCGTCCGGCCACTCGAGTTCGAGCTGGGCGAGCCCGGTGTGAAGCAAGGTCAGTGACCATCGGACGCGCCGAACACGCGGGCCCGGCCTTCGGTTAGCGCCAATCCGCCGCGGGTAACAGCGAGTCGGTTTCAATGGCTCGTTCTCTCGCCGTCGCGCTGATCATCTGGGCCGGGCTCGCCGGCGTCTGGATGCTGCTGGTGGACAACGAGTCGCTCCCCGAGCTCGTTCTGGGCGCGGGGGTGGCTCTGATCGCCACCGTCGCAGTCCAGCTGGTCCGGGCGCAGCACGTCGCGGACGCGAGGATCCGCTCCTCTTGGATCCGCCGGCTGTGGCGACCGCTGGCGCGTATGCCGCTCGATGTGGGCGTGCTCATCGTGGAGCTCGTCCGCCAGCTTCGGCAGCGCCGGCCGGAGCGTGGCCAGCTTCGCGCGCTGCGCTTCCGCGCGGTCGACCAGGATGCCGACGGCCGCGGCCGCCGCGCCCTTGCCGAGCTGGCCGGCTCACTCGCGCCGAACACGATCGTGGTGGGGGTGGACCGCCGGCGCAGGGTGATCCTCGTCCACCAGCTCAGACCCGGAGGCGAGGGGGAGCGCACGCTCGATCCGCTGGAGCTCGGATGAACGAGTGGCTTGTGGCGGCGACCGTGCTGATAGTGGCGCTGGGGCCGTGCCTCGGGCTCTGCTTCGCCGGCCGGCCGGTGGACGGACTGGTGGCGCTCGAGCTGTCAGGCGTGATCACCACGGCGGCACTGCTCGTGCTGGCCGAGGGCTTTCACCGCCAGCCGTTTGTGGACCTGGCTGTGGTGTTCGTGGTGCTCAACTTCGCGGGCGGCCTCACGTTCGCGCGCATGCTGGAGCGGCGACTGTGACGCGCGAGCTGCCGGTCGCGATCCTGCTCGTGGCCGGGGTGACGCTGATCGTGCTGTCCGCGCTCGCCATCCTCGTGATGCGCAACACGCTCGACCGGCTGCACTACCTGGGACCGGCCAGCCTGGGGACGCTGCTCGTGGCGATCGCGATCCTGGTGGAGGAGTCGTTCTCCCTGATCGGCGACAAGGCGCTGGCCGTGGGCGTGTTCGCGGTCCTTTCCGGCGTCGTGCTCAATCACGTGACGGCGCGTGCCGTGCGCGTGCACGAGCTGGGCGGCTGGGGCATCCAGAACGACGAGCAGGTGGAGGTGGAGGAGCGGTGATCGTCCTCCAGACCGCGGTCCTATTCGCCGTGGCAATCGGCGGCACCGCGGTGGTGTTCGCGCGTGAGCCGCTGCGCCAGGCAATGGTTGTGGGCGTCTACGGCTTCATCCTCGCGCTGCTGTTCATGGTCTTCCAGGCGCCCGACGTCGCGCTGTCGGAGATCGTGATCTGCACGGTCGCGATCCCGATCATGATCCTGCTCGCGCTGGCCAAGATCCGCGAGCACGAGGAGGAATCGGATTGAGCTTTCGCGGCCGCCGTGCGCTGTTCCTCGTGTCGATCCCGGTCGCCCTCCTGGTGCTGGTCGCGGCCTTTGCCGGGCTGCCCGACTTCGGCAACTACTCCGGCGTGTACGGCCGCGCCCTGAACCTCATCGCCGTGCCGCAGCGGCACGCCACCGACGTCGTCACGGCGGTCAACTTCGACTACCGCGCCTTCGACACGATGGGCGAGGAGTTCATCCTGTTCGCCGCCGTGCTCGGCCTCGCGGTGGTCCTGCGCAGCATGCGCGAGGAGCACAGGCGCGCCTCGCACGAGGCGGACGAGGAGCACAAGTTCGACGAGCCGAGCTCGCTGCTGCGGGCGTTCGGCGTGTTGCTGGTCGGTCCCGTGCTGGTAATCGGCCTGTACATCGTCTCCCACGGCGCGATCACGCCCGGCGGCGGCTTCCAGGGCGGCGTGATCCTGGCCGCCGCCCTGCTGATCGTGTTCCTCGCGGGGGAGTACCTGGCGATGAAGTTCGTGGCTCCCCACGCGCTGGTTGAGTTCGGCGAGGCCGCGGGCGCCGGCGGCTATGTGCTGGTGGGCTTCGGCGGGCTGGTGTTCGCCGGTGTGTTCTTCAAGAACTTCATCGGGCTCGGCGACCCCGCGCACATCCTCTCGGCGGGAACCATTCCGATCAGCAACGGCGCCGTGGGAATCGAGGTGGCGGGCGCCTTCGTGCTGCTCTGGACCGAGTTCCTCGACCAGGCGCTGGTGATCCGCGGCAAGTGATCTCGTTCCTCCCGTACGCGGTGGCCGCGTGGCTGATCGCGATCGGCCTCTACGGCATCGTCACGAGCAACAACCTCGTGCACCTCGTGGTCTGCCTGTCGGTTGTGCAGTCGGCCACCTACGTGCTGCTGCTGGCGATCGGCTACAAGACCGGCGGCCAGGCGCCGATCTTCGCGGACATCCCGGTGGGCACGACGGCCGTGGACCCGGTGGTGCAGGCGCTCAGCCTCGTGGACATCGTGGTGGAGGCGACCGTCACGGCGCTGCTGCTCGCGCTGGCGGTGCAGGCGCACAAGCGCTTCGGCAGCATCGATCCTGACGACCTGCGCCCGCTCGCGGGCTGACCGGCGATGGACGCGCTCGTCCCGCTGCCGGTCGCGATTCCGCTGCTTGCGGCCGCCCTGCTGGCCGCGCTCAACTTCCTCCACAACCGCACCTTTGCCGACATCGTCGGGATCGCTGTCGCGGCAGCGGCGACCGTGATCTGCGCCATCCTGCTCGCCCGCTCGATCGATCACGGGCCACTCGTGTACTGGTTCGGCGGCTGGCATCCGCATGCCGGGGTGGCGCTCGGCGTGTCGTTCGCGGTCGACACGTTCGGCGCCGGAATGGCCACCTTCGCGTGGCTGCTCGTCACCGCGGCGCTGATCTACTCGGCCCGCTACTTCGAGCCCGTCGGACACCTGTTCCACGCGCTCATGCTCGCGTTCGGCGCGGCCATGGCCGGCTTCTGCCTCACGGGCGACCTGTTCAACATGTTCGTCTGGTTCGAGCTGATGAGCGGCGCGGCCTACTGCCTCACGGCCTACAAGATCGAGGACCGCGGGCCGATCCAGGGCGCGATCAACTTCGCGGTCACGAACAGCGCCGGCGCGTTCATGATCCTCACCGGCATCGCGCTGCTCTACTCACGCACGGGCGCGCTCAACCTGGCGCAGCTCGGGCAGGCGCTGGCCGAGCACTCGAGCGACATGCTGGTGGTCACCGCGCTCGCGCTGATCCTGATCGGCTTCCTGGTGAAGGCCGCGGTCGTTCCGCTCCACTTCTGGCTGGCAGACGCCCACGCGGTGGCGCCCACCCCCGTCTGCGTCCTGTTCTCAGGCGTGATGGTGCAGCTCGGGCTGTTCGGCGTCGCGCGCGTGTACTGGACCGTTTTCGAGTCCCCGATCGAGCCGCACCTTGCCGCCCTTCGGGACATCCTCGTGATCCTGGGCGTGGTGTCCGCGCTGGTGGGCGCGGTGATGTGCTTCTCGCAGCACCACCTCAAGCGGCTGCTCGCCTTCTCCACGGTCAGCCACAGTGGCCTCTTCCTGGTGGGCATCGCGCTCACCACCCACCTGGCTCTCGCCGGCACGGCGATGTACGTGCTCGCGCACGGCCTGGCCAAGGGGGCGCTGTTCATGGCCGTGGGTGTGCTGCTCCACCGCTTCGGGTCCATGGACGAGTTCGAGCTGCATGGCCGGGGCAAGCAGCTGATGCCGATAGGCGCCGTGTTCGTGGCCGGGGCGCTCGTGCTGTCGGCCACACCGATGTTCGGCAGCTTCTTCGGCAAGTCGATGTTGGACGAGGCATCGCTCGAGCAGGGCTACGGCTGGCTGCCCACGCTCTTTCTCATCTGCTCGGGAGTGACCGGCGCGGCGGTGCTGCGCGTGGCAGGGCGCGTGTTCGCCGGCTGGGGCTCCGATCAGCCACCGCAGGGCGCGAGCGAGCGGGAGGCGATGCGGGAGCACTCGGAGACCGACGAGGGCCACGACCACACGCCGCTCTCGATGAGCCTCACGCCGATGGTGCTCGTGGTGGCGGCGATCGTGATCGGCCTGATCCCCGGCGTGGTGCACGAGGTCGAGCACGCGGCGGAGCATTTCGTGGACCGCGCGGCCTACGTGAAGGCCGTGCTGTATGGCGCGCATCCGCACTTCACCGAGAGTCCGCCGGCCAAGCTCGAGCCGTTCGACTTCATGTACAGCGCGGGCGCCACGCTGCTCGCGATCGGGCTCGCCGCCCTCGCGCTGTTCGGCGGCCCGCTGGCGCGCCACGCGCCGCGCGCGCTCTCGGACCGCCCGGCCGCGGCGCTCCGCGGTCTGCGCACGCTCCACAGCGGACACGTGGGCGACTACATCGCGTGGTTCACGTTCGCCATGGCCAGCCTGGGCGGCCTGTTCGCCCTCACGCTCCGGTGATGCGCGCCGCGGCCGTCGTTCTGCTCTGCGTGGCCGCGGCGGCACTTGCGGGCTGCCGCAGCTCCGCGCCGCTGGCCCCGAAGAGCCAGGTGCAGACCACCCTGTCCAATCTGGGCATCTATTGCGGCCAGGCCACGCAGCTCGAGGCGTTCCCCGGACATAGCGCCGGCGTGAAGCAGCTCGACCTGCAGGCCACGCGGAGCGCGCGCGATCTAGTCCGCATCATGCGCGCCGACCCCGAGGCCACCTATCTCGGTCAGAACATGCGCCGCGTGGTGGGCACGGCCGCCAAGGAGATGGACAGCTGCTACCTCTCGAAGGCATCGAGCTTGCTCTGGCGCAGTCTGGGGTAGATGGCCCCTCATGGCTCCGCGCTCCATCTGGAACGGCACCGTGACCTTTGGCCTCGTGAACGTGCCGATCAAGCTGTACTCCGCCACCGAGTCGAAGACCGTCCACTTCCACGAGGTGCACGTGCGCGACGGCGCTCAGATCGAGAACCGCCGCTACTGCTCGCGCGAGGACAAGGAGGTCGACTACGACGACGTGGTCAAGGGCTACGAGGTGTCCGAGGGCAACTACGTCGTGCTCGAGAAGGACGAGATCAAGGCGGCCGCGGGGGACAGGGGCAAGGTCGTGCACCTGAGCGAGTTCGTGCCCGCCGAGGAGATCGACCCCGTGTTCTACGAGCGGACCTATTACGTGGGCTCGCGCGACGAGCCCGATGCCTACCGCCTCCTCCACGAGGCGCTGAAGAAGACGGGCCGCGCGGGCATCGGCCGCTTCAGCTTCCACGACCGCGAGTACCTGGTGGCGTTGCGCGCGCTGGACGACGTGCTGGCTCTTCACACCCTGCGCTTCCACGACGAGACCGTCTCGGGCGACGACCTCGAGATCGACGGCGGCTCGCGCAGGCCGTCCAAGCAGGAGGTGGACATGGCGGGGCGCCTCGTGGACTCGCTGGCCAAGGACTTCAAGCCGGACGACTGGCAGGACACCTACCGCGAGGCGGTGCTCGACCTGATCAAGCGCAAGGCCAAGGGCGAGGAGATCGACCTGGCCGCCGAGGAGGAGCCGGCCCACGGCGACGACCTGGCGGCCGCGCTCGAGGCGAGCCTGGGCTCGGGGAGCTGACGGGCCCCGTGCCTCCCCAGCGCTCACTCTGGAACGGCTCGCTCAGCTTCGGCCTGGTGAACGTGCCGGTGGAGCTGGTCAGCGCCGCCCGCGACCTCGACTACCACTTCAACGAGCTGCACGAGAAGGACAAGGCGCGTATCGAGCAGCGCCGTTTCTGCTCCGAGGAGGACGTGGAGGTGACCTGGGAGGAGGTTGCCCACAGCTACGACCTCGACGGCAAGAAGGTGGTGGTCACCGACGAGGAGCTCGGCTCGGTGCAGCCACGCAAGACGCGCACCATCGACATCGAGGCCTTCGTGGACCTCGATCAGATCGACCCGATCTTCTTCGACCATCCGTACTTCCTCGCACCTGCCGGCGAGAGCGAGGGCACGCTGCGTGCGTACCGCCTTCTGGTCAGCGCCATGGAGAAATCGGAGCGCGCGGCCCTCGGCCGCTTCGTGATGCGCACCAAGGAGTACCTGGCCGCCATCCGCGTGCGCGACGGCGCGCTGACGCTCACCACCATGCGCTTCCACGACGAGGTGCGGCCCACGAAGCAGATCCCCACCGGCGGCAAGAAGCCGTCGAAGAAGCAGCTCGACCAGGCGGTCGCGCTGATCGAAGAGCTGGCCACCGACTGGGATCCCGGGAGCTACGAGGACTGCTACCGCGAGCGCCTGCGCCGCGTGATCGACGACAAGCGAAAGCGCCGCAAGATCGAGGCGCCCGAGCCCGAGCGCGAGCCCTCGGCCACCCCGGACCTGATGGCCGCCCTCGAGCAGACGCTGGCCAATGCGCGCGCCGGCCGGCCGATCAGGGAATCGGAGAACGGGGACGGGGAGCTTCGGGACCTCGATCGCGACGAGCTGTACGAACGCGCGACCAAAGCCGGCGTGAAGGGGCGCAGCAAGATGTCGAAGAAGCAGCTCATCAAGGCGCTGTCAGACGACAGTTAGCCGCCTCCCGCCCACGGGTATGCGGGTCGATGCAAGTCGACCAAAGGAGGCGGCATGGCCAAGGACCACGGCTCATCCGTGAAGAACGACAAGCAGTACGAGGGCCTGCGCAAGAAGGGCATGAGCAAGTCCCGCGCGGCCGCAATCTCGAACAGCGAGGGCTCGTCCAGCCGCGGCGGCAAGAGCTCCGGCTCGAGCCAGAGCCGCAAGTCGAGCGGCTCGGGCAGCGGCGGCAACAAGGCCCAGAAGGCGGCCGCCGGTCGCAAGGGCGGCAAGAAGTCGAGCTAGAAGGAGGAGACGCTGATGAGCAGCACCGAAGAGACCGGCCAGGTCACAGGCACCAAGGACAAGGACTACAACCTGATCTGGTTCACGGAGCAGTCGCTCAGCAACGCTCTGCGGCTGCAGGACTACATCGAGGATGCGGAGCGCGACGGCGACGACGAGCTCGCCGAGTTCTTCAAGCGCGCTCAGGGCGCCAGCCGCAAGGGCGGCGAGCAGGGCAAGGAGCTGCTCGCCAAGCGCCTCGGCGGGTGAGCGCCGCCCTGCCCGCTAGGCCGCGTTCGCTACCAGGCGAACGCGGCCTATCGAGCGCCTGATCAGCCTCGACACGTGCATCTGCGAGATCCCGATGCGCTCGGCGATCTCTGCCTGGGTCAGCCCCTCGGCAAAGCGGAGGAAGAGGATCGAGCGCTCGCGTTCCGGCAGTGCCTTGAGGCCGCGCTCGATCGTCGCGCTGTCCTCGACCACATCGAAGCGATCGTCGTCCTCGCCGAGCGTCTCGGCGATCGTGCTTGTCTCGTCATCCTCGGACCCGCGGCGCGGCGTCTCGAGTGAGGTGGTGTTGTAGGCGCGAGCGGCATCCATTGCCTCGAGCACGTCCTCCACCGGCAGCCTCATCCGCTCGGCCACCTGCTTCGGCGTCGGCGAATGGCCGAGCTCGCGTGACAGGGCCTCGATCACGTTGTTGACGTCGAGCACCCGCTCCTGCAGGCCGCGCGGCACATGCAGCGCCCAGCCGGCGTCGCGGAAATGGCGCTTCAGCTCGCCGAGGATGGTCGGCACCGCATAGCTCGAGAACGCGTCACCACGCTCGGCATCGAAGCGGTCGACGGCCTTCACGAGCGCGAGGCTCGCAACCTGCACGAGATCGTCGAGCGGCTCGCTGGCCTGCTCGTAACGGCGCGCAAGGCGGCGTGCCAACGGGAGGAACCGCTCTACGAGCTCGCGGCGAGCGTCGGCGTCGCCGTTGCGCTGGTAGCGCAGGAAGAGGCCACGCTCCTCCTGCCGTTGGGTCAGCGCCGGTGGGAGCCCGGTGAGGGTGAGTCTCGTCGGCGGGGTTGGGACTGTGCGCATGCGTCCTTCGGGTCGGGTTACTGACTCGAAGATCCGCTGCCCGGCCACCACGGTGACCGTTGCCCGTCTCTCCAGGAAAGCCGGCGGAAGCGACGCAATGCACCTGGCTCCCGCTCGCTGGAAACTGTGTTGCTCTCTGGTTATCACCGAGGCGGCCGGGCCCAAAACCGCCGTGGTCCGCCTGCCTACACCGTCGGTAGCTCGCTCTCGATTCTGGTCCCCTGCCGCGTGATCGCGGACGCCTGGGTTACCGCGAGAGCCGCGTCCCGCTCACGAGCTCCGCCTGCATGTTCAGCTCCATCATCCGCAGGGCCGCCTGGGCTAGGTCCTCGTGGATGTGGGCCACGGCGTCCACCGCAACACTCACCTCGAAGTGCCGGACGTAGGCGTCCAGAGCCGAGTAGAGGATGCACTGCTCGGTCACCTGGCCGGTGAGCAGGATCTTGCCCACGTCCTCCTGCCGCAGCAGGTACTCGAGCTGCGTCTCGTAGAAGATCGAGTGGCGCGCCTTCACCACGAACGGCAGGTCCGGCTCCGGCAGGATCGGCTCGACCAGCTCCGGCGCGGCGCCCCCTAGCGCATGCTCCACGAGCTCTGGGCGGCCTGCGCTCCAGTCGCCGTAGTTGTCGTTCACGTAGATCGTGAGCACATCGGACTCGCGCGCGTCGCGCAGCAACTCGCTCAGCGCGGGCACGCGCTCGCGCACGGACTCCATCAGCGGATCGGAGTCCTCGTGCTCATACGTGTTGAGCATGTCGACGACGATCAGCGCCGACCTCAACGCGCTTCTCTCCCCACTCCCGTCATGAACTCACGCGAGCGGAAGCGCCCGCCCGTGTCGGAGGCCAGCGGCGGCGTCGGCTCGCCGGCGGAGTCGTGCATGCCCTCGATCAGCTCGAGCAGAGTCTCGCCCGAGCTGTGGCGCGGTGTCCAGCCCAGCTCGGTGCGCGCCCGGGTGGTGTCGAGCAGCGGCACCTGAAGCGCCATGTCCACCCAGCCCGGCGGCGATGGCTGGAGCCGCAGCTTCCACGTGACGAGCGCGCCCGCCCGCAGCATCGCGCCCGGCACCCGAACCGGCCGGGCGTCGAGCAGGCGGCCGAGCTCCTGCGGGTCGAGCACCGGATCGGCGGCGATGTTGAACGCGCCGCGCGCGTCGCCCGTCGCCGCAAGGCGGTACGCCTCGCCGACGTCGAGGGAGTGCACGGCCTGGAAACGCAGGTTTGGCACGTCGGGCACGATCGGGATCAGTTCCTTGCGCACGAGCGGGCTCGGCAGGAGCGGACCGGCGAACAGCCTGCGGATGCCGCTGGCGGCGCCGCGCTTGAAAATCAGTCCCGGCCGCAGCCGTACCACGCGCACGTCCGGCTGCTGGGCCTCGAAAGCGTCGAGCAGGCGCTCCACTTCGGCCTTGTGCCGCGAGTAGAAGGAGCTGCGGATGCCGCCCGTCGGCCAGCTCTCGTCCACCGCCCGATCTTTCGGCCCCGGCGAGTAGGCGCCCACCGAAGACGCGTAGACGAGCGCCGGCACCTGCGCTTCGGCCACGGCGTCGAAGACGCGCCGGCTGCCGTCGACGTTCACCGAGCGCACCGTGGCGAGGTCGCGCGAGGGCTGGATCAGCCACGCCAGGTGCACAACGGCGTCGGCGCCGCGGAAGAGCGACACCAGGTCGGCGTCCCGGATGTCCGCCTGGCGCCACTCGACCTTCGTGCGCTCCTGCCCGGGGCGGCGCCGCGCCACGCCGACGATCTGCTCCACGGCCGGATCCGCGGCCAGCGCCTCCACCGTGCTTGTGCCGACGTTCCCTGTCGCGCCCACCACGACGATGCGCATGGCTGCTCAGTCCCCCGAGCCGGGCTTGGCCATGCTGCGGTGCATCTGCGCCTTCAGGCGGTCCGGCATGAAGCGGGACACCCCACTTTGCTCACGGCCGATGCCGCTCGAGGCGCCGGTCACGAGCGCCAGCGGTCTGCCTGTCTCCGTGCTCATCTCTCGTCTCCTGGAGGTCTGGGTGAAGACGGGGCTACCCGAGTTCCGCGCGGGGTATCCCCGGCGCCGTGGTCCGAACCGTCCCGACGGCATCGGCAGGGGAAACGGCGGCCGTCGTGTCCGGCGTGGGCCGGCTCTGAATGCAGAGATCGAGGTGCCTGCGCTCGGGTCCGCTACTCCAGCGGCTCCCCTGTCAACTCACTCGCCACGACCCCTTCCGGGTCGTGATGAGCTGCGGGCTCGAGCAGGAACGTCTCCACCTGAAGCTGCTTGACCGGATCGTTTGCGCTCAGGAATGACGTGACTCGTCGGTTGAGCAACCCCTCGACCGCATCGATCCAGCGCTCCTTGATCACGTTCTGCATCACCCGACGGGCTTCGCTCACGACGTCGGTGCGGCCGGACTCCGCCAGCGTCCGCTCAGCCTGGGTGAAACCGCCTTCGAGCACCACCACAAGCACGTCTCTGGCCAGGATGCTGCGCGCCTTCGTGGGCCCCCGGCCGTAGAACTCCTTGTGCAGGCCCACGATCGCGTTGCTGATCTGGAGCATCGTCGAGCCGGTGCCCGTGCGTTCCTCCACTGGTCCGCTTTGATTTATCCGCTCGGCGCGCATTGTCATCGCCCCCTCCGCTCTGGGGAGCGGAACACACCGGCTTGTTCTGGACGTTGTGAAAGCATCTGACCTCCCTCAACGCAATCGACCCGATATTAGACCGGTATGGCTCCTTGGTGAAGGACAGCCGCTCGGGTCCGCGGGGGGCGGGTAAGCGCGTATTTGTTTGACCGAAAAGTCGCCGGGTAGCCGTCGGGGACCGTTCCCGACTGGAGGCTCACGATGATCCTTCGACTCGACCTCTGGGGTACAGAGCTCCCGCCGCCCTCGGACCCGGATCCCGACGGCGCCGCCGCCGTCCAGGAGCTGATGGGCGGGCGCTTCGGCGAGATGTCCACGTTCCTCAACTACACGTTCCAGTCGTTCAACTTCAGGGACAAGGCGTCGGCCCGTCCCTTCTACGACCTGATCGCCAACATCGCGGCGGAGGAGTTCGGCCACATCGAGCTCGTGGCCGCGACGATCAACACGATGCTCACCGGCGCCTCGCCCACGTCAAACGGCGGCGGCTCGATCGCTGGTGCGATGTCCGGGCTGAAGAGCGCCCGCAACACCCAGCAGTTCATAGCCGGCGGTCACTCGGCGCTGCCACAGGACTCGAACGGCCGGCCCTGGACCGGGGACAACGTGTTCGCCTCGGGCGATCTCGTGGAGGACCTGACGCACAACTTCTTCCTCGAGACCGCCGCGCGCAACAACAAGCTGCGCGTATACGAGATGGTGGACCACCCGGCCGCCAAGGCGCTGACCGGGTACCTCCTGGTACGCGGCGGCGTGCATCAGGTGGCCTATGCCCGGGCGCTCGAGAACCTGACGGGCGCGAACATGACGAAGCTGTTTCCGTCGCCGCGCATTCCCACGGACAAGATCCCGGAGTGCCGGCCTCACATTGAGCGCGGTGACCACAAGCGGATCTACCGCTTCTCGCCGAACGACTACAACGAGATCGCCGCGGTGTTCAACGGCAAGCATCCGGAGACGGGTGACGAACTGGAGGTCGTGGACGGGCCGCCCGAGGGCGCCAAGCCGGCCGACCTGCCGCCGCAGCCGCAGGCGTTCGCCCCGGACTACCAGCCGGAGGAAATCAGCCAGATTGCCGACAAGCTGCGGGAGGCCGCCGGCATCTCCAAGTCCTAGTACACCAACAGGTTTACGTGGGCGCGAACGGGTGACACTGTGCCCGAGGCACGAATCACTCGGATTCGGGCGTCGCGCAAGTCGAACCCGTTCCGCCCCATAGCCTCAGAGAGACGGACGCGCGGATAGCTCGGCGGCCGCAGCCGGATCTTTCGGAAGCCACTCCGACCCGAAAGGTTCGCATGCGTACCGTCACCCCACTCGACCGCCCGAATCAAAGCTCACGGCGCCGTCAGGAGCAGCTCCTCTTCCTGCGGTATCAGCGCGACGGCGACCCCGCCGCACGGGAACAGCTCGTCCGCCAATTCCTGCCGCTCGCCCGCAAGCTCGCCCGCCGCTACGAGCGTGCCAGCGAGCCGCTGGACGATCTGATCCAGGTCGCAAGCCTGGCGCTCGTCAAGGCCATCGACCGCTACGACGCGACCCGCGGCGACGCGTTTACGAGCTACGCCGTGCCGACCATCCTCGGCGAGCTCAAGCGTTACTTCCGCGACTCCGGCTGGGCGCTGCACGTGCCGCGCGGGATGCAGGAGCTCGTGCTGCGCGTGAACTCTGCCGTCGAGCGCCTGGCCCGCGAGCTCGGACGCTCGCCCAGTCCGCAGCAGATCGCGATCAAGCTCGACGTCCCGGTGGAGGACGTGCTGCAGGCGATGGAGGCCTCCTCGGCCTACGACACGATGTCGCTGGATGCGCCACGGAAGACGAGCGACGATACGAACGGCACCATCGCCGAGAGCTTCGGTCGCGAGGACGACCGCTTCGAGTTCGTGGAGGACAGCGCGTCGATCCAGCGTGGGCTGAAGGCGCTGCCGGAGCGCGAGCGCCGGATCATCTACCTGCGCTTCGCCGAGGGGCTCACTCAGGCCGAGATCGCGCGGCGGGTGGGTCTGTCGCAGATGCACGTGTCGCGGCTGATCCGGCGCTCGGTGGACCGGATTCGGAGGCTGGCCGTCGTGGCCTGAGGGTCTCCGGAACGTGGAGTTATCGCCGGAGCAACCTGGGTAGCCCACGTCCAGTACCCAACCCAGGAAGGAACCGCCCCATGTTCGAACGGCTCAACTCCCCCCATGAGCTCTTCCACTACAAGCTCGGTGCCGCGCTCAAGATGGAGAACAAGGTGCTCGAGATGCTCGGCAACCTCGAGGAGGCCGCGCAGAGCGACCAGCTCAAGCAGCAGTTCGGCCACCACGCCGACGAGACTCGCCAGCAGATTCAGAACATCGAGAAGGCGTTCTCGGCGCTGGGCGAGGAGCCCGACGACAGCCCGTGTCCGGCGATCGAGGGGCTCGACAAGGAGGGCAAGGCCAACCTCAAGAAGGCCGATGACAGCCTGATCGACGCGATCGCCCTGTCGGCGGCGGCCGAGACCGAGCACCACGAGATCGCGGTGTACGAGGGCCTGATCACCGAGGCCGAGGCGATGGGGCAGCAGGACATCGTTCAGCTTCTCCAGCAGAACCTCGAGCAGGAGCAGCACACGCTCGAGGAGGTCAAGCAGGCCACGCAGGAACTGGCCCAGCGGCAGTTCGCCACCGCCGCGTAGTGCTCGGGCTCGTCACCCTTCCCCTCCGCCTCGGCGTGGGCGCGGCGCGGCTGACCCTGCGGTCGGCCGCCGCCGTGCTGCGCCACCTCACGGAAGACCGGGAGCAGGTGGACCTGGGTCCCCGCCCGGCGACGCACCCGGAGCAATGGGCGCCGCCCCCGCGGTCGCGTCCACCCGCACCGGAGCCGCCGGCTCCGGAGCAGCCTGCCGCCGAGCCCCCGGTCGAGGAGGCGCCCCTCGTCGCCGAGGAGCACGTGTCCGAGGAGCCCGAGCTGGTCGCCGAGAGCGCGGACCCCGACGCCACGGAACCTCCCGGACCCGAGATTTCCGTGGACGAGCCCTGGTCCGGCTACCGGCGTGCGCGAGCCGGCGAGGTGATCGCCCGCCTGCCGGACATCAGCCGCGAGGAGCTGGTGGTGGCTCAGCTCTACGAATCCAGCCACCGACGGCGCACGACGGTGCTCGAGGCGATCGAGCGCCAGCTCAAGATCAAGAGCCCGCCGCGAGCCTGAAGGCTCGAGCGGGTCCGCCTCCCAGCCCCGATCCGGATCCGGAGCGGCGTCCCCGCCGCTTGCGCTGGTTCCCGTGCACGGAGTTGAAAAACACCTTCTTCGGCCCGACCTCTGTTCGAGTCTCGAGGCCCTCCGCTCAAGGACCCCGCCCAACGGTCCGAACCCCTCCGCATGCACCCTCCCGACGCGCCCCCTCCAGGCGCGGCGCTCCTCGAGGCGATGCTCGAGGACATGCTTCGCCGCCGCTACCTCGTCGTGGACGGCCAGGGCCGCATCAGCCGTTGGTCCTCCGGCGCCGAGGCGCTGCTCGGCTGGCGTGAGCAGGAGGTCGTAGGCAGATCGGCATTCGGTCAGCCGCTCGCCTGGGCGGGCGACGGGGTGGCCCTGTGGCGCGGCTACTTCGAGGCCGTCAAGGGCGTGCGCCCGCCCGCGCGGGCGAGTCTGATGATGCTCTGCCGCGGCGGTTGGGGCCTGACCGTCGAGATGATCGCCGTGCCGGTTCCGCTCGTGCTCGGCTACGAGTTCACGATGCTCGTGGCGGACCTGGCAGTGGGCGGGCCGGGCTTCGACAACGCCGAGCAGGTTGCCCAGATGCACCCCCTCGCGGCGGATGCGATCGCCGCCGCCCTGCGCGACGACTCGCCCCCGGCGGACGCCGTTGCCGGGCTGCTCGTGACGATGCGCCCAGTGAGCGACGCCGCCGTGATCGAGGACACGGATGCCCAGCACGCGGCTCGAGCGCTCGCGATGGAGCGCAACGAGCGGCCCGGCGCGGCCGCTGCCGGCTTGGACAGGGAGTCGGTCGAGCCGGAGCCCTCTCCAGACGTGGCGACGCTGCGGGCTCAGCTCGAGCTCGTGGAGTCCGAGCGCGACGCTCTGCGCGCCGAGCTCGACGCGGTTCCCAGCAAAGCCGCCTTCGAGGCCGCCCGCCGCGACCGCGATGAGGCGCGCGCGGCGCTGGCGGCCGCGCTTGCCGAGCGCGACCACGCGGCCGAGGCGCTGGCCGACGCGATCAAGGAGCGCGACCTGGTCGAGACCGAGCGCGAGCAGCACCTCGGCCAGCTGCGTCAGCGCCTCGAAGCGACGGAGCGGACGGCCGCCGAGCAGCGCGAGCGCGTGTCCGCCGGCCACCTGGCGACCGAGGCTCTCGCGCGCGAGCGCGCGCGGGTATCGGAGCTCGAGGCCCAGATCGCGGTCCTCAGCCGCCGGCTCGACGGCTCGGACGCCATCCCGCGGAGCCGCCCGTTCGAGCCCGGCCTCGATGACGCGGATTCCCCGCGCGCGTATATAGGGCTCGACGGCCGCTTCACCGCGCTCAACGACGGCTTCTGCCGTCTCGTGGGCTACTCGGAGGCCCAGTTCAGCGGCGTCCACTGGCCGCCCGTGATCGATTCCGAGCACCGCTCAGAGCTCCGCCGGGCCACGGCCCGCCTGATCGCGGGTGACCTGACCAGCGCCGAGGTGGACACGGTCTATATGTCGGGCACCGGCGACCTCGTGCGCGTGCTCGGAACGATGCGCGTGGAGCGCGACGAGACCGGCTCGGCGCGGCGATTGGTGCTCGACGCGGAGCCGCTGTCAGCCGTAATGGCGTGACCCCTGATGCGCCTCCGCGCCTCCGAACATCCGTCTACGCCGTCTAGGCCCGACTTTGGCTTGTTAAAGCTTGTTCCGGCCGGGACCGATATCTCGCGTATGGGTATCGGCCGCCCAATTCGCTCTGCCGGAGTACCGGAGGCTCACGCGTGAGCCGGTTCTGGCACGCCCTCTTCGCACGCCTGCGCGGCGAGCAGGACGGTTGGCTGATCGTCGAGACGATGATCGGAGCTGTCGTCCTCGTGATCGGCGGGATCGCGATCTACAACGGCCTCGACGGGGCGTCCAAGACCTCCGGGAAGAACCGCAATCGCACCGAGGCGTCGATCCTCGCCCAGCAGGACCAGGAGCGGATGCGCACGATGGACGCCACCGCCCTGTCGAATTACAGCCGCACAGCCTTCATTCAGGTCGGCAACCTCAAGTACAAGGTCATCTCCGCCGCCACCTTCGTCAGCGACACGAGTGGCGCCCTCAGCTGCACCAACGCCTCCACCACGGCCCAGTATCTGCGGATCCGCTCGACGGTGGAGGACCCGACGGGTCAGAACAAGCCGGTCGTGGAGGACAGCCTCCTCTCGCCGAAGCCGGCGGACGGCGGTGCGGCGGTCCAGGTCGTCGACCGCAGCGGAGTGGGCGTCTCGGGCATCCAGATGACCCTCGCCGAGTCCCCTGGAACGACCATCACGACCGACGCTCAGGGCTGCGCGCTGTTCGGCTTCCTCGACTCCGGCACGGACTACGGGGTGACCTTCTCCAAGACGGGCTACGTCGATCCCTCGGGCAAGAACCAGTTCACCAATGAGCCCATCACACAGGTGCCGGGCAGCACCACCCTGACGCAGTTCCAGTACGACCTGGCCGGCAGCGTGACGGTCAACCTCGTCACCTCACCTGCGGGCGGAACTCTTGGCGCCACCACCGTCAGCGCGCTGAATACCCACATCCCTGGCGTCCAGTTCAGGACATTCAACGCCAGCGGAAGCTCGGCGACGGCCGGCAACCTCTTCCCCTTCACGGATCCGTACACGTTCTATGCCGGTACGTGCACCACCGACCAGCCGCCAAGCACGAGCACGAAGCTTGCCACCGCCACGGTTACTCCGGGCAGCACCACCCAGACCGTGACGGTCACGGAGCCGGTGGTGAAGATCGTGGCCAAGGATGGCTCCAACGTGGCCATCAAGAGCGGCCAGGTGAGGCTCTGGTCAGACGATGAGGGGTGCGACGAGACCTACGGCGTGACCGGCACGGGTCTCACGACCGACAACACCGGAACCTTCCAGCAGGGCCTGCCCTATGGCCACTACCGCGTCTGCGTGAACGGCACCGACAGCTCGGGCAGGACGCGTTACGGCTGGGGCGACATCGACAACACCGGCGACGCCGGCGTGACGCAGAACGTCGCCGTGAACACCTCGTCCTTCAGCCGCAACACGGACTACTGCCCATGAGCCGGCTGGGGTCGCTCCACAACTCGCGCGGTTTCACGCTCATCGAGTTGGTGGTGGGAATGGCGCTCGCGATGATCGTGCTGATGGCCGCGTTCACGGTCATCGACCGCTCGTTCCTCACCAACAAGGCGATCAACGACCGCCAGGACTCGCTCCAGCGCGGAAGGGTCGTGCTCGAGCAGATCACGCGCCAGCTCCGCTCGATGGTGTGCGTGAGCACCACCAACGCGGTCACCGCGGCGAGCGACAGCAGCGTCTCCTTCTACACCTACCTCGGCGACCCGACGAACGCGGCTCAGCAGAACCCCGAGTGGCACACGATCACCATGTCCGGCTCCACGATCACCGAGAAGGACTACAAGGTCACGGCCACCTCTCCGTCGATCACGGTCGCGAGCAGCCCTTACCGCACTCTCAACCTGACGAACGTCGCGCTCGCCACGGACCCGAGCGACGGCAGCACCATCCCGCTCTTCCGCTACTACAAGTACGACCCCTCGCAGAAGGGCACCGGCGCGCTGCTCAAGCTCACCACGCCCGTGTCGACGAGCGACCAGGGCCTGCTTGCCGATATCAAGATCTCGTTCGTCGTCCGTCCGACGGGTCGCACCACCAACACCCCGCAGATGACGACGTACGCCGACGACGTCCTCTGGCGGAGTCCTGACCCCGACAGCCCCGCAACGGTTCCATGCGCACCCAATACCTAAGGCTCAAGGCCGAACAAGGCTTCACCACGGTGGTCGTGATGGGCATGCTGCTCGTCGGCATGTTGCTGGTGGCCGCCGCCTTCGCGGCGAGCGACAACGACACGTCGGTGGCTCGTCACGACCAGTACTACAAGGAGGCCTACAACGCGGCCGAGGCGGGACTCAACTGGTACTACTACCACCTCACCCAGGACTCGAACTACTGGCAGCGCTGCACCATTTCCGGCACGCCGCTGAGCATGGCCGGCACCGCTTGGGCGTCGATGGCGAAGGCCACGATCCCGGGCTCCGAGGCTCAGTACGCGCTCGAGCTTCTGCCGGCAAACGTCGGCGGCACGTGCAGCAGCACGAGCGGGGCCTCGATCATCAACCCGACGACGGGCACCTTCAGGGTGCGCTCGACGGGTAACTATCGCGGCGTCCGGCGAACCGTGATCGGCACCTTCAAGCGCACGAGCTTCCTCAACTTCATCTGGTTCACGGACTACGAGACCAACGACCCCGTGGTGCCGCGCGCCAACCTCTCGCCATCACAGGTCGCGGCGCAGTGCAAGGTCCACAACTGGCCGAACGCCCGCCCGGACAACTGCCAGGATCCGGCGTTCATCACCGGCGACACGCTTGCCGGACCGGTGCGCTCGAACGACGAGTTCCTCTTCTGCGGCTCGCCCACCTTCGGTCGGGCGGGTAAGAACGACCTCCTGCAGAGCCAGTCCACGAGCGCCTTCTATCGCGCGTGTGGCACCGGCGCCTCGCCGACTCTGAACAGCACCCCGCAGACCAAGGTGAACGGTCTCGTAATGCCGCCGGACAACACCACTCTGAAGACGCATGCCGACTGTGTCTTCACGGGTCCTACCCACATCACCATCAATGGAAGTTCGGTGACCATCACGCAGAACGGGACCAACGTGAGCAGCACGTGCGGCTCGCTGACAAACGGCGTGATCTACGTGCAGAACGGAACGTGCTCGAACAACTTCACGGCGAGCGAGCGCTACCCCTCCGGCAGCGGTTGCGGAGACGTCTACGTGCACAGCGGAACCGGCTCGAACGCCGCGGGGATCGATCTAACAATCGCTGCCGACAACGATGTGATCATCGACGGCAGCATCCTGCGCAAGACCGGCACGGCCGCCGCGATCGGCCTGATCGCGAACAACTTCGTGCGCGTCTACCACCCGGTCTCGCTGGATTGGCACGGCAACTGCTCCGGCAACACCACTCCGAGCTCCGGGGAGAACGCCGGGGTCGGCCCGCTCACCAACCCCGAGATCGACGCCGCCATTCTCTCGCTCAAGCACGGCTTCATCGTCGACAACTGGGACTGCGGTGACCCGCTCGGGACCCTTAAGGTCGTCGGGGCCATCGCTCAGGAGTACCGCGGAACGGTCGGCACGTTCAACAGCACGGGCGTCCAGAGCGGCTATCTCAAGAACTACGTGTACGACGACGCCCTGCGCTATCACGACCCGCCGTTCTTCCTGGACCCGGTTCAGGCTGGCTGGGATATCCAGTCGGAGACCGAGCAGGTGGCCGCGCACTGACCGGCGCCGGCTGGCTGACCAAGCGCGGCACGTGACCGTTCGAGCGCCCGTTCACGTGCCCGTTCGACTCAGTCTCGATCACAATCCGGCACGGCCGCTCGCGTAGCAGCGCGCTCGTGATCGGGCCGAACACGCGCTCCTCCTTCGGCGCGTGGACCATGTCGAAGTAGACGATCTCCGAGCCGCGCTCACGCGCCTCCTCGACCAAGGCCGCGCCCGGGTTGCGAGTGCGGATCACGCCGGTGCGCAACTTGAGCTTGGACTCGCGCGCGCGTATACGGGCGGCGTCGAGCAGCGCGGCGGCGTGGCGCTCCTCGTCCTCCATGCCGGCCTCGAGCGAGAGCTGCGGCGGCACCTGGATCACGTACACGGCGTCCACCACCGCGTCCTCGCCGACGAGCCGGGCGGCGCGGCGGAGCGCGCCCGCGCTCACGTCGTCGCCGAAGATCGGCACGAGCGCGGAGCCATAGGCCAGCTCGCTGAAGCCCTCCGGGTGATCGCGGTGCTCCATCGTGTACCGCTCGCGCGGGTCGAGTCCCTGCCTGCGCCGGTACCAGAAGTAGCCGGCCATGCCAACCACCATCCAGCCGACGCCGACCGTCCGCGCCTCGGTGTGCAGGATCACGACCGACACCCAAGCGGCGAACGTGCCGATCGCGCCGACCACGGCGGCGAGCGGCAGCGATCCGCCCCTGAAGGGCACGTTCCACGGGACCCGGTACGGCCGCTCGGCGTCCGGCCGCTTGTAGCGCAGCGCCACGATCGCCACGTGCGCGGTCGTGAACGACAGCATCGCGCCGAAGCTGTAGAGGTTGCCGAGGAAGTCCGTCTTGCCCGGTATCAGCAGCAGCGCCGCGAGGACCGAGAAGAAGGCGATCGTGAACCACGGAGTGCGGTAGCGCGCGTGCACGGTCGCGAATATCGACGGCAGCTGTCTGTGCTTGGCCAGGGACCACGACAATCGCGAGATGCCGATCAGCCCGGCGTTCGTCGCGATCACGAGAATCGTGGCCGCCAGCACGCCGACGTAGTACCTGAGCACCGTCTGTAGGCCGTGCCCGATCGGCAGTGCGGACACGATGCCCAGCACCGGGTCGTTCTCGTACTTGGTCCCTAGCAGCGTGCTGTAGTGGCCGGCGGCATCCTGGGTGACCGGCAACGCCATCAGCGCGATCACCGATATCCCGGAGAAGATCCCGAGCACCGCGATCAGCACGTAGTTGACCGCCCGCGGCACGTCCTCGTCCGGATCGCGGGCCTCCTCGGCCATGTTGGACACGGTCTCGATCCCCGTGTACGCCACCATCGAGATCGAGAGCGCGAAGATCAGCTCCTTGTACGACGGCGCCACGCCAAGGTGCACCTGGTGCAACAGCGTGCCCGGGTGGAAGATCAGGATCGCGCCGAGCACGACGAGCAGCGCCTGAGTGACGAGGTCCGCGAGCGCGAGGAAGATGTTGAGGTTGGCCGACTCGCGCAGCCCGCGGATGTTCAGCCCGGCAAGCACGGCGATCGTCACCGCGCCGCCGATCACGTCGCCCGGCCCATGGTGCAGCGCCGGCCAGAACGCGCTCAGGTAGTGCGGCACGAAGAACGCGCTGATCGCGATCGTGATGATGTAGTCGAGCGTGAGCGCCCAGCCAGCGAAGAACGACGCGACCTCGTTGAAGGCGTGCCGCGCGAACGACGACGAGCCGCCCGCCTCCGGGAACATCGAGGCGCCCTCCGCGTACGTCTTGGCGGTGAGCGCGAACAGGCCGCCGGCGAAGATGAACACCACCGGCGTGAGCCCGAGCGCGTGCGCCGCCACCAGGCCGAGCGCGTAGTAGATCGAAGAGCCCACGTTGCCGTACGCCGTGGCGAACAGCCCGGACACGCCGACCGTGCGGCGCAGGCCTCTTTCGACAACGCGTGCCATCCCACCTCAAATGCTGAGAAGGGGCGCGTCAAGCAGCCGCTAAGAACTCGCGGCGCGGCGTAGAGATTTCGCTAAGCGGCGGGCTCGCGCAGCCGGTAGCCCACACCCGGCTCCGTGATCAGGTAGCTCGGGTGGGACGGATCCGGCTCGATCTTGGCCCTGATGTGCGCCACGTGCACGCGCAGGTAATGCGTCTCGAGCTCATAGCCCGGGCCCCACACGGCCTGCAGGAGCTGGCGCTGTGTGACGAGCTTGCCCGCGTGCTCCGCCAGCTCGCGCAGGATGTCGAACTCGATGGGGGTGAGGTGGATCTGCTCGCCGTCGCGGGTCACGCGCCGGTCGGCCAGGTCGATCGACAAGGCGCCGACGGTCACGACCGGCTCGTCGCGCCCATCGCCCACCCGGCGCAGCACCGCTCGCAGCCGGGCCAGCAGCTCCTCGGTGCCGAACGGCTTGGTGATGTAGTCGTCGGCGCCAACGTCGAGCGCCCGCACCTTCTCGCGCTCGTCGCCCACCGCGGACAGCACGATGATCGGCAGGCTGCTCCAGGTGCGCACCTGGCTGGTCACGTCCACGCCGGAGCCGTCGGGCAGCACGAGGTCGAGCACCATCGCGTCCGGTGGACGCACCGACACCGCGTCGAGCGCCTCGGACTTGGTCGAGGCGGTGGCCACCGCGTAGCCGGCGTTGCGCAGGATCACGCCGAGCGCGCGGAGGATCTGCGGTTCGTCGTCCACGACGAGCACGTGCTCGCCGGTGGTGGTCATGCGGAGGGCGACGGCTGACGGGCGGCGAGGAACGAGACCGCGAACGAGGTGCCGTCCTTGCTGCTGAGCTGGATGCGGCCGTGGTTGGCCTCCACGAAGCCGCGCGAGATCGCGAGTCCCAGGCCCGAGCCGCCGCCGGAGTCGCGCCCGCGGAAGAACGGCTCGAACACCTGTGAGCGCTGCGCGGCGGGGATGCCGCGGCCGCGGTCAGTCACGCGCACGGTCACGCGCCCACCGCTCGAGCCGCCGGTGATCCTCACCGGCACGCCCGGCGGCGAGAAGCGCACCGCGTTCTCGATGAGGTTCGAGAACACGCGCTCGAGCTGCGAGGCGTCGGCCTGCACGAGCGGGAGGTCGTCCGGCAGGTCGATCGCCACGGGGTGATCCCCATCGGCGGCTCGCACCTGGGCGGCCGCCCCCGCCACCACGTCGCGCAGGTCCACCCAGTCGGCGCGCGGGTCCACGGCGCCCGCCTGGATCTTGGACAGGTCGAGCAGGTCCGTGACCATGCGCGCCAGCCGTTGCGACTCGGTCTCGACCACGTTCACGAGATCCTCGCGGTCACGCGCCGACAGCCCGCCCTCGCGCAGGCCGCTCGCGGCAGTGGTGATCGCCGTCAGGGGAGAGCGGAAGTCGTGGGACACCGCGTGGAGCACGGCGGTCTTGGCGATATCGGCCCGACGCGCGGCCTCCGCCTCGGCGGACCTGGCGGCGAGCCGCTCGCGCTCCACCGCCACGTCGATCAGCCGGGCCAGCGCATCGGCCAGCCGCTCGGCGTCCTCGCGCTCCCAGCCCGCGTCGCGCCGCACGTACAGCCAGCCCGAGCGGTTCTGGGTCGGCAGCCGCACGGCGTGCTCGTCGGGCGAGCCGGTGGGCACCGAGCGCAGGTCGATGCGGATCAGCGGCCGTCCCGCCTGATCGGTCGTCCCCGCCGCGATCGCCGGCAGTCGCTCTTCGATGCTCGCGCCGGCCAGCACCTCGGACGCCACGCCCGCGAGCAGCCGCGCCTCCTGTTCACGCACGCGCGCGAGGCGCTCGCGGCTCTCCGCCTGGTCGGCCCGTTCGCGCGCGGTGGCCGCCAGACGGCCCACCACCAGCGCCGCCACGAGGAACACGGCCAGCGCCACCACGTCCTCCGAGTGCGAGATCCGCAGCTGATGAACCGGGTCGACGAAGAAGAAGTTGAGCGCCAGCACGCTGCCGACGGCGGCCACGATCCCCGCCGTCTCGTCGCGCCGGATCGTCACGAACAGGACCGCGAGCAGGTAGATCACCCGCAGGTTCTGGGCCGAGGTGAGGCCCTCCAGCGCGGCCACGGCGGCCGTGGCGACGGCGATCGCGAGCAGCGCATCCAGCAAGCTGAGGGCCGCCCGCCCCGCAGGCGTGTGCAGCGCGCGCGCCGCTACCCCGTTCACGACAACCACTCTAGTTGCGGCAGAGCACCTGGTAAACGGAGGTAAATCCGGTCTCGAAGCCGTTTCGGGCCGCGCGTAGGTAGAGCCTCCACACACGCACCCGCTCGTCGCCCGCCAGCCGCCGCGCCTCGTCGATGTTGTCGTCGAGCCGGCGCGCCCAGTGGCGGAGCGTCTCCGCGTAGTCCTCGCGGAACGCCTCCACGTGCAGCGGCTCGAGCCCGGCGCGCTCGATCGCGGCGAGCACGCGCGACACCTGCAGCGGCGCGCCGTCCGGGAACACGTAGCGGTCGGAGAACGGGCCGCCGATCACGTCGCCCGGGTCGAGCCGCCCGATGCCGTGGTTCAGCACGAGGCCTCCAGGCTTGACGAGTTCCCGCAGCCGCTCGGCGTACAGGTCGATCTTCTCCTCGCCCACGTGCTCGACCATCCCGATGCTGGCGATCGCGTCGAAGCGCTCGCCGCTGATGTCGCGGTAGTCCATGACCCGGAAGTCGAGCTTGTCGGCGAGCCCCGCCTCCTCCGCGCGCCGGCGAGCCACCTGCGCCTGCGGCTCGGACAGCGTGATGCCGGTCACGTGCACGCCATGCCGCGCGGCGGCATGCAGGCCGAAGCTGCCCCAGCCGCAGCCCACGTCGAGCACGCGCTGCCCGGGCTCGAGCCGCAGCTTGGTGCACACCAGCTCGAGCTTTGTCTCCTGAGCCTCCTCCAGCGTCTTCGCCCCGCGCGAGAAGAAGGCGCACGAGTAGGTCATCGACTCGTCGAGGAAGAGGGTGAAGAACTCGGGCGGCAGGTCGTAGTGGTGGCGCACCGAGCGCGCATCGCGCTCCTGGGTGCGGCGCTGGCCTCGTGGCTTGAGCTCGGCCCGGGGCACGCTCGGCGGCCGCGTGATGCCCGCGGCGCGTGCGGCCGCCAGCGCCAGCCTGAGCTGGTCCTTGCGAGACAGCGCCGGCGGCTTCCAGGTGTCGAGCAGCCGGATGACCGCGTCCATGTCGTCCACGTCGATGTCGCCGGACACGTACGCCCGGCCGATGCCGAGCTGGCCGGGCGCGCGCATCGCATGCGCAAGCGCCCGTGGCGAGCGGACGCTGAAGTGCACGGCGTCGCCGTTGGCGCTCGTGGCCGGCACGCGCGTGCCGTCCCAGAACTCGACCTCGAAGGGCCGGTCAGGGAAGCAGCGCTCTAGTTCCTCGCGGAACGGCCCGGTTCGTGCCAGCGCCATCAGGCGAGGGCGGAGGCCTTGATCGCCTGGCGCTCGGGGCTGATGCGCACGACGTCCCACGCCAGCCCGAGCTTCTCGAGGCCCCGGATCACCCAGGCGGACGGGTCGATCTCGAACCGCCGCATGCCGTGCGCCGCGGAGGTGGGGAACGCGTGGTGGTTGTTGTGCCACGCCTCGCCGAACGAGAAGAACGACAGCCACATCAGGTTGCGCGACTCGTCGTCGGTGTTGAAGCGCCGGCTGCCGAAGAAGTGGCATAGCGAGTTGATGCTGTAGGTGACGTGGTGGATCACCAGCATCCGCACCGCGCCGCCCCAGAGCAGTCCGGTGAGCCCGGCCTTGAGCGTGTGGCCGATCGCCACTCCCAGCGCGAACGACAGGCCCAGGCCGAGCAGCGCCCAATACACGAACGTGCGGTCCACGAAGGCCACCACGGGGTCGGCCATCAGGTCGGGCGCGTAGCGCCGCTTGGCGCCGCGGTGGGTGTGGATGAAGAGCCAGCCCACGTGCGCGTGCGCAAGCCCGGCGAGCGCGCCGCGAAGGCCCGCGCCGTGGTCCACGTGCGGCGAGTGCGGATCACCCTCCTTGTCGGAGAAGGCGTGGTGCTTGCGGTGGTCGGCAACCCACGAGATCACGGGTCCCTCGATCGCCGCCGAGCCGAGCACCGCGAACGTAAAGCGCAGCCACGGCGTGGTCTTGAAGCTGCGGTGGGTGAAGAGCCGGTGGAAGCCCACGGTCACGCCCAGCCCGAACAGCACGTACAGCACGCCAAAGATCAGGAGGTCGCGCCAGTGGAGCGCCTCTTCCCAGAGCTGCCAGGCCACGAAGCCGAGCGCCAGGACCGGCGCGACGGTGACCACCGCCGTGATGATGCGATCACGCGCTTCGTGGGCTACTGGCTCGACGTCGTCGGCCACTGCAAAATCCGTCATCTAATTCCCCCTCGTTGAGCCCGCGCGAGTGTAACTGTCTGACCGGTCTTGGGCGAGCAGCTCGAGCCGGTTGCCGAAAGGATCGTCCACGTAGAACCGTGCAAAGCCCGGCAGGTCTTCGTCCCAGCGGACCTCGCCCAGCCGCTCGGCGAGCCCTTCGAGCTCGCTCACGGAGCCGACGAGCAGCGCCGGGTGTGCCTTTCGCGCCGGAGCAAACGGGTCCTCCACGCCCAGGTGCAACTGCTGCGCGCCGCACTCGAACCACACGCCGCCGCGGGCGCGCAGCGGCTCCGGCTTGTCGAGCTCCGGCAGGCCGAGCAGCTCCCCGTAGAAGCGGCGTGCCTGGGCCTCGCCGCCCGGCGGGCAGGCGAGCTGGACGTGGTCGAGCCCCTCGACCACGACGGCTAGGAGATGACCCCTAGTTCCTCGAGCCGCGCCACGATCGTCGCCACCGCCTGCTCGGGGCTGGCGCCGCGCACGACGATGTCAGCGGCGTCGGGCGGCTCGTAGGGGTCGTCGATCCCGGTCATGCCGGAGATCTGGCCCGCGCGCGCCTTGGCGTAGAGGCCCTTGGGATCGCGGCGCTCGCACTCGTCGAGCGGGGTGTCCACGAACACCTCCAGGAAGTCGAGCTCGAGCTCGTCGTGGGCGGCGCGGGCGGCCGCGCGGTCGCTCACGTACGGCGACACGAGCGAGGCGATCGCGATCGTGCCGGAGTCGGCGAACAGGCGCGCCACGTGCGCGGTGCGGCGCACGTTCTCCGCCCGGTCCTCGGCCGAGAAGCCGAGGTTGCCATTGAGCCCGTGGCGCAGGTTGTCGCCGTCCAGCCGGTAGGCCTGGCGGCCGCGCGACACCAGGTGCTGCTCGAGCGCGGAGGCGATGGTGGACTTGCCGGACGCGGGCAGCCCCGTGAGCCACACTGTCGCGCCCTTCTGCCCGAGCGTGCGCCAGCGCTCCTCGCGCGTGAGCCCGCCCTCGTGCCACGTCACGTTGGGCGAGCGGCCCGAGCCGTCGCCGGGCTGGTCGCCGTTAGTGATCGTCTCGACGATCATGCCCGCGCCCACCGTGTCGTTGGTGGCCTCGTCCACGAGGATGAAGCTGCCGGTGGTGCGGTTGCGACGGTAGTCGTCGACCGCGAGGGGCGAGGTCGTGCGGATCTTCAGGCGCCCGATGTCATTCAGCTCGAGCGACTCGGCGCTGGTGTCGCGGTGCAGGTTCTCCACCTCGACGCGGTAGCGGATGTCGTCCACGGTGGCGTGCACCCAGCGCGTGGTGTGCTTGAGCATGAGCCGCTTGCCCACGGCCACGGGCGAGTCGCTCATCCAGCACACCATCGCCTCGAGCTGGCGCGAGCGGTGCGGCCGGTTGCCGGGGCGGCAGAGCATGTCGCCGCGCGAGATATCGAGCTCGTCCTCGAGCCGTACAACGACGGACATCGGCGGCACGGCCTCCTCGACCTCGCCGAGCGGCCCGTCGATGGAGGCGATCCGCGACTTGTCGCCGGATGGGACCACGTGCACGTCGTCGCCCTTCCGCAGGATGCCGGCCGCGATCTGACCCGCATAGCCGCGGCCCTCGCCCTGCTCGGCCGGCCGGATCACCCACTGCACCGGGAAGCGCACGTCCACGAGGTTGCGGTCGGACGCCACGTGTACGTGCTCCAGGTGGTACAGCAGCGGCGCGCCCTCGTACCACTTCATCCGCTGCGAGCGCTCGACCACGTTGTCGCCCTCGAGCGCCGAGATCGGGATGAACTCGATGTCCGTGAGCTCGAGCTTGGCGGCGAAGTCCTCGAACTCCTGGCGGATGTCCTCGAAGACGTCCTCCGAGAAGTCCACGAGGTCCATCTTGTTCACGCAGACGGTGAGATGGGGGACGCCGACCAGCGAGGCCACGAACGCGTGGCGCTTGGTCTGCTCGGACACGCCCTTGCGGGCGTCGATCAGGATCAGCGCGAGGTCCGCGGTGGAGGCGCCCGTGACCATGTTGCGCGTGTAGCGGACGTGCCCGGGCGTGTCCGCGAGGATGAAGCGCCGGCGCGGGGTGGCGAAGTAGCGGTACGCCACGTCGATCGTGATGCCCTGCTCGCGCTCGGCGCGGAGGCCGTCGGTGAGCAGCGCGAGGTCGGTGTACTCGTCGCCGCGGCGGCGACTGGTCTCCTCCACGTGCTCGAGCTGGTCGGCGAACACCTGCTTCGAGTCGAACAGCAGGCGCCCGATCAGGGTGCTCTTGCCGTCGTCGACGGAGCCGGCGGTGGCGATGCGGAGTGTGCTTGCGCGGCGCTCAACCACGGGATGGGGCTGGCCGTTGCCCTCGATGACGGAAAGCCTAGAAGTCAAGGGATCAGGAGGCCTAGAAGTAGCCGGCGCGCTTGCGGTCCTCCATGGCCGCCTCGCTCACACGGTCGTCCGCGCGCGTCTCGCCGCGCTCGGTGATGCGCGTGGCCGCGATCTCCTCCACCACGGCCTGCAGCGTCGTGGCGTTCGACTGCACGGCGCCCGTGCACGACATGTCGCCCACAGTGCGGTAGCGAACGCTCGCGTCGAACGGCTCCTCGCCGTCCATCAGCTCCACGAAGTCGCTGAGCGCGTACAGCATCCCGTCGCGCTTGAAGACCTTGCGCTCGTGCGCGTAGTAGATGGACGGGATCTCGAGGTTCTCCTCGGCGATGTACTGCCACACGTCTAGCTCGGTCCAGTTCGAGATGGGGAACACGCGCACGTGCTCGCCGCGGTGGTGGCGGCCGTTGTAGAGCGACCACAGCTCCGGGCGCTGCGCCTTGGGGTCCCACTGGCCGGCCTCGTCGCGGAAGGAGAAGATGCGCTCCTTCGCGCGGGCGCGCTCCTCGTCGCGTCGCGCACCGCCGAACGCGGCGTCGAACTCGTGCTCGGCGATCGCGTCGAGGAGCGTGACGCTCTGCAGCCGGTTGCGCGAGGCGCGAGGGCCGGTCTCCTCGACCAC